>Ga0326727_10000202_pt1 | contig 256108 bp, 214 predicted proteins | sample MB2enrmetagenome_FD_207643 | JGI IMG/M metagenome (GOLD analysis project Ga0326727, IMG submission 207643) | Lab enriched peat soil microbial communities from McLean, Ithaca, NY, United States - MB29MY | ecosystem: Environmental > Terrestrial > Soil > Wetlands > Peat | place: USA: New York...
GCGCCGCCGGTTGACCCAGCCCATCAGAGTGATTGTGGTCCCTGCATCGCGGGCGCGCAGTTCGCCGCAGCGGTGCGTCCGCTTCAAATCGCCTAAGAAATCAAGTTGCATAATCGCTTTCCATCGTACGGTTACGGAAAATATTGTGGAACGAACTCCGCTTCCTCCATCGTACGACAATTGACGCGCCGTTCCTGCACCCGCCCAACCGCGTTCGTGGAGTTCCGCTGCTTAATCTTTCAGGTATTCCAGCAGTTCCGCATGCGGAACCGTGCTCTGCTCGCCGCTCTTCAGGTTCTTTACCGCGAAGGCGCCGGCCTGCACTTCGTTTTCGCCCACGATGATGGCAAAGGTCGCGCCCAGCTTTTCCGCGGTCTCAAAGCTCTTCTTCAGCCGGAAGCTTTCGTCGCTCACGTCCACGGCAATGCCTGCGGCGCGCAACTGCCGGGCAAGCTTCAGAGCGTGCCGGTTCATCCCCGCACCAAGCGGAACGACAAACGCCTTCAACGGCGCGAGCGCCTGCGATTGCTGTGCCTGCAAGGCCAGCACCAGGCGGTCTTCGCCAATCGCAAAGCCAATTCCCGGAGCCTTCGGTCCGTCGAGCTCTTCGCTCAGTCCATCGTAGCGGCCGCCGCCCAGCACCGCGCTTTGCGAGCCCAGTTCGCCATGGGTGAACTCAAACGTGGTGCGGGTGTAGTAGTCCAACCCGCGCACCATGCGCTCATTCACTTGGTAGGGAACGCCCAGCGTGTCCAGAATTGCCCGCACTTGGGAAAAGTGTTCGCGGCAGCCTTCGTCGAGGTAATCGGCAATCTTCGGCAGCTTTTCGATGATCGGCTGATCGGCGGGAACCTTGCAGTCCAGCACGCGCAGGGGATTGGTCTCGGTGCGCCGCTGGCAGTCGCCGCACATCTGATCCTTCACTCCGGCCAGGGCCTCGCGCAGAGCCTGATTGTAGGCCGGGCGGCAGTTGTGGCAGCCCACGGAATTCAGATACAGCGTCCAGCCCTTTAGCCCCACTGCGTCCAGCAGTGCGGTCAGCATATCCAGCACCTCGGCGTCGCGGACCGGCGACTCGCTGCCCGCCGACTGCGGCCCGAGTACCTCCGCGCCGATCTGGAAGAACTGGCGGTAGCGTCCTTTCTGCGGGCGTTCGCGCCGGAACTGCGGGCCGATGTAGTAGAGCTTTTGCAGCAATCCGCTGCGTCCCAGTTCGTGCTCGATGTAGGCGCGCACCACGCCCGCCGTGTTCTCCGGGCGCAGGGTCAGCGTCTGGGTCCTCTCGCTGGCGGCGCGAGCTTTGTCCTCCCAGGTGAACATCTCCTTGGAGACAATGTCGGTTTCCTCGCCTACACCGCGAGCGAACAGTTCGGTGGACTCAAAGACCGGGGTGCGGATCTCGTGGTAGTTATAGCGGGCAAAGACCTCGCGTGCCTTGCGCTCCACAAAGTTCCAAAGTTCGGTATCCGGAGGCAACAGATCGCGGGTTCCGCGTACAGCTTTGATCATCTTCCATTCCTTGACCGGAAATTGTCCGGGTATGGATACTCCATCTGCCGGGCGGCGTCGCGTGCAATGGTTTGTCCGTAGGTTTGCGCTACGAAGTAGAGCGCCATGTCCATGCCGGCGCGAATACTGCTGGCGGTCGTAATGTTTCCATCCACCACCATCGGCAGCTCCGGCAGCAGCGAGGTGCGGGGAAAGCGCTCGCGGAAGAAATCCACCGAATGGAAGTGCGTGGTAGCGGTCTTGCCAGTCAGCAGTCCGGCCTCCGCCAGCAGAAGGGAACCGGCGCCCACCGATGCCAGGCGTTCCAAATCCGGCGCCATCCGTTTCAGCCAGTCCAGGTACTCCGGCTGATGCATCAGGGCGCGAACTCCGTGCCCTCCCGGCACCAGCAGCACGTCGAGCTTCGGGCAGGATGCGAAGTCCACGTCGGGTAAAATTTTCATTCCGCCGCTGGCGACCACCACTTCCTTGCTCTCGGCGACCAGAAACTGCCGGATCGGAGAGTCGGTTTCACGCCGCGTGTCTTCATTCAGCCGCGTGGTGGCAAACACTTCAAAGGGGCCGCAGAAGTCCAACACTTCCGCGTCAGGATAGATCAGGATTCCAACCGTCTTTTCCGCCGTGGTCAGCGGCGGCGGGTTGGCGCTCACCGGCCGATCTCCCGCAGGTATTGTTCTTTGTAGCCCAAGTAATTTGCACGATAGGTCAAAATAGTTGCCTTCTCCTCTTCACTCAAATTGCGGCGGAACTTCCCCGGTGCTCCCATCCAAAGCGAGCCCGGTTCGACCACGGTTCCCTCGGGAATCAGGGTTCCGGCGGCCAGGATCGAATCGTGTCCGATGCGCGCCCCGTTCAATACAATCACGCCCATGCCGATCAGGCAGCGGTCTTCCACCACGCAGCCGTGCAGGGTCACGGTGTGGCCCACAGTCACGTCATCGCCCAGTACCACCGGCCATTTGCCGAGCATCCCATGCAGCACGGAGTTGTCCTGAATGTTGGTGTTACGGCCGATGTGGATGTAGTGCACGTCGCCGCGAACCACGGTATTCATCCAGATGCTGGCGTGCTCGCCCAGCACCACGTCGCCGATTACCTGTGCGGATACATCCACATAGCAGGTGCTGGGAATCGTGGGCATCACGCCCTTGTAGGGTCGAATCAAGGGAAACCTCCAGCTAGCCCGGCGGCGCACTGGCCGAGCCGCGTCCGTGCCATCTCCCGCATATAAATCGTCCTGATATGTTGACGATACCAGAACCAAAGGCGCGAAGAAACCAGCAAAGCTGCTGCCGCTGCCTTCGTCCGGTTCCATGACCCGGAGCAAACCAGGGCCGCCCAGGTTGGCGTGGCTGGTGCCGCACCGGGCCGCCTACCAGACAATCTGCCCGGATTGCCTCGCAAAAAGCCTCGCAGTGAGCCGTATTCGGTAGTAACATCTCCAGCACTCATGCTTGCTTGTCGCATCACACAAGCATCATCAGAAGGGCTCATCCGTATGTTTTTCGGCGATCGTTCCGCACTCCGCTGTTCCGCCTTGCACACGGGGACAGGGCTGGCTTTCGGAGGTGGTAATTTCGCTGGATTCATGCGGTAACGGATGGACTTGGGGCTGAAAGGGGATCCCATGGAATTCGAGGACAAAGTACTGAAGTGTGTAGACTGCGGCCAGGATTTTGTGTTCACTGCCGGGGAGCAGATTTTCTTCCACGACAAGCAATTTAGAAACCTGCCCAAACGGTGCAAGATCTGCAAGCAGAAACGATCCCCATCCAAGGGAGCGCCAAATCAATTTAATAAACAGGAAACTGTTGCCGTCTGCTCGAGCTGCGGGAAGGAGACGACGCTTCCATTCCGTCCCACCCAAGGCCGGCCTGTGTTTTGCCGTGAGTGTTTCGGGCGGCAGAAGAAATCGGCCGCCGCAAGTGCCTGATATCCGGTAGCGCTGCACCCTTGTTCGTGCAATTCAGGGTTGAGGAAACCGCGTTAGAGAGCTTTCCGGCTTTCTCTTACGCCGATGCCGCTGGCCGGTCCGCGCCGCGGCGGCGCCCCGGCGATCCCCGCTTTGAGCTGCTTGCTGTCCTGGTGGGTTACCAGCAACGCTTCAATCTGGCGGAGCAAGTCGCCGGTGTTCATCGGTTTTACCAGCAGGGACTCAACTCCCTCGGTATTCCATTCACTGCCCAGATTGGGATACGCCGTCAGAATGGCCGTGGCCGGATTATAGTGCTGCGAACGCGCCGCGCGAATCACCTCGAATCCCGAGGTTTCGTTTTCCATGCGCATATCGCTGATGACCATCTCAAACGTGCTGCCGCGCAGCTTCTGCTTTGCTTCACGCACCGAGGTAGCGGTCTCCACTTCAAATCCATTCATCTCGAGAATCGCCTTCAAGGTCAGCAGAATTGCCAGATCGTCGTCTACGAGCAAAATGCGTCGTGTCATTGCAAACTCCAGGATTGCTTGAGAGGCGGCTTCCAGTGGCAGAGCCGTCGTCCTCGAATGCAGATAGCCCACCCAGGTTTTGGTTGGCTGAAAAAACAAAACTTTGCATACCAGAACTGAAGAGCCGATTGAATCCGGCAGAGCCCATATAATACTCCCGTGGGCAGTTTCTATGTGGAAAACTTCGGTTGTCGCGCCACTCAGGCCGACGGCGCAGCCATCGAACACCAATTGACCGAGCGCGGGTTGTCGCGAGCCGGCGCGGCTGCCGAAGCCGAAGTCGTCGTCTTGAACACCTGCACCGTGACCTCGTCTGCCGACCAGGATGCGCGGGCGGCGATCCGGCGCATCCATCGCGCGAACCCCGCTGCCCGAATCATCGTTACCGGCTGCTATGCGCAGCGCGCCCCTGAGGAGATCTCCTCCCTTGATGGCGTCTCGCTCGTCGTCGGCAACTCGCACAAGCATCGCCTGGCTGAGATCGCCGCCGGAAGCGGATTCGTTTCTCTCGGCTCGCTGGTCAATGCCGCGCCGCCCACGTCTGCCGGTAACCGCGCACCGGTTGTGGTGGAAGACATTTTTGCCCATACCGAACTGCTTGCGGCACCGGTCTTCGATTCGGACAACGAGAAGACCCGTCCCAACCTTAAAGTGCAGGACGGATGCAATAACCGCTGCTCGTTCTGCGTGATCCCCTTTGTGCGCGGCCGCAGCCGCTCGCTTCCCCTCGGCGAAGTCCTGCGCAATGTCGATCAACTGGTGGCAAACGGCTATCAGGAACTGGTGCTCAGCGGAATCAATCTGGGACGCTGGGGGCGCGATTTAAGCCGCGGTTTAAGTCCCGATCTACCACCCGCGGCGGATTCGCAAGCTTCCGTACTCCGCCCCCGCTTCGTCGATCTCCTCCAGGCCATTCTGGAGCGCACCAGCGTACCATTGCTGCGCATCAGCTCCGTTGAACCGATGGATTGGAGCAACGAACTCATCGCACTGGCCGCCGCCTCGCCGCGCATCGCCAAGCACGCCCATGTTCCGTTGCAGAGCGGCAGTGACCGCATCCTGCGCCTGATGCACCGCCGTTATCGTCCCTGGCATTACGAGGATCGCATTCAGCGCATCCATGCCGCCATGCCCCAAGCTGCGATTGGTGCCGATGTCATGGTGAGTTTCCCAGGTGAGAGCGAGGATGATTTTGAGCAGACCCGCGCCTTCATCGAGCGTCTGCCCTTTACTTACCTGCACGTCTTCACCTATTCCTCGCGTCCCGGTACAGCTTCGGCCCAGATGCCCACACAGGTTCCCGTGCATCAGGCTCGCGAACGCAATCGCATACTTCGTGAGCTTGCCGCCCGCAAAAAGCGCAGCTTCCAGGAGCAGTTTGTCGGCAAGACCCTGCGGGCGCTCACCCTCACCCATATCTCGCAGGGCCGCACCGAGGCCCTCACCGGTAATTATCAGAAGCTGTGGCTCGAGGGTTCGCTCCCCGCGAATCGAATGCTGACCGCGCGCATCCATTCCATAGAAGGCGATGCTCTCGTGGGTGCGGCGGAGTAAGAAGCCGGTCTCAAGGTTCGGAAGTCTCGCATTTTAAGGTTCAAACTCTCGCCCAACCAACGGAACTCTGTAGCGCAAATTTCAAGGAGACCGATGAGTGAACACGTGAAGCTCAAGGCCAGTGACGGCCATGAACTGGATGCCTACGTTGCGCATCCGCCAGGCGAGCCGATTGCCGGACTGGTGGTGGTGCAGGAAATTTTTGGTGTGAACCGGCATATCCGCTCGGTGGCGGATGGTTATGCGGAGGATGGCTTTCTGGCGGTCGCCCCGGCGCTGTTTGACCGCTACGAGCGCGGTCTGGAGCTTGGCTACGAAGGCGAAGACAGGCAAAAGGCAATGTCGTTCATCCCCAGGTTGAATCTGGATGATGCGCTGAAGGACACGGCCGCCGCAGTGGCATACGCACGCAGCCAAACCGGTAAGAGGTGCGGGGTGATAGGTTACTGCTTCGGCGGCACAATTGCCTGGTTGGCGGCCGCGCGCCTGGGCGTCAATGCCGCGGTGGGATACTACGGCGGACATATCGCAAAATTTGCATGCGAGCATCCGAAGGCGCCAGTGATGCTGCACTTCGGCAAACTGGACGAGCATATTCCGAAGGAGAGCGTCGACGCGGTGCACGCCGCGAATCTCGAGGTGCCGATCTTCTGGTATGACGCCGGCCACGGCTTCAACTGCAGCGACCGGGCGAGCTACAACGCGGAAGCCTCAAAGCAGGCGAGGGAGCGTTCGCTGGAGTTTCTGAAGCGGCATCTCGGGTAAGATTCTTCTTTATGAGTTGTCTATGAGTTGGCATTCGGCCCCTTGAAACTTTGAGACCTGAAAGGATTCCCATGCCCAGCGTTTTTGATTTTTCCGCCAAACTCAATAGCGGGGAAGAGAAGTCGCTTGCCGATTACCGCGGCAAGGTTCTGCTCATCGTCAACACCGCCAGCCAATGTGGTTTCACTCCGCAATACAAGGGACTCGAAGAGCTTTACAAGAAATTTCGCAAACAGGGACTCGAGATTCTGGGTTTCCCATGCGATCAGTTCGGCCACCAGGAACCTGGCAGTGATGAGGAAATTCGCGGCTTCTGCGAGCGCAACTACGGCGTGACCTTTCCACTATTTTCGAAGATCGAGGTCAACGGCAAGCACCAGCATCCGCTCTACAAGCACATGAAGGCCGAGCAGGGCGGCCTGTTCGGCGACGACATCAAGTGGAATTTCACCAAGTTCCTGGTCAGCCGTGAGGGCAAGGTTATCGACCGTTTTGCATCGCTCACCAGCCCCGACCGGCTCAGCAGTGACATTGCTAAAGCGCTGAAGGCATAGCCTCGCAGATGGTTTTGCACCGTTCCGGACGCATTCTTGCGCTCATGAGCAACTTCCTTTCCGTGCTATACTTTAAAGCGGTTTAGGTACCATCGGAGGACCGTATCGATAAACGTTTTATCCGCACGAATGAGCGCATTCGCGTCCGCGAAATTCGCGTGATCGACGATCAGAGCGAACAGCTCGGCATCATGGCACCGCTTGATGCGCTCAAAATTGCCAGGGAAAAAGGACTCGACCTGGTGGAGGTTTCACCCACCGCGCAGCCTCCTGTCTGCCGCATCATGGACTTTGGTAAGTACATGTACGAGCAGGAGAAGAAGGAACGCGCGGCTAAGAAGAATCAGAAAGTCATCACCATCAAGGAAGTGAAGTTCCGCATTAATGTGGACGAGCACGATTATCAGACCAAGAAAAATCATGCTCTGCGCTTTCTTAGTGACGGTGACAAGGTCAAGGCGACCATCTTTTTCCGCGGACGTGAAATGACCCGCCAGATGCTCGGTCGTGAGATCCTGCAGCGGCTCATCAAGGACATTGCGGACAAGGCCGTGGTCGAGAACATGCCGCGGCAGGAAGGCAACACCCTGCACCTGATTCTGGCTCCGCCGAAGGTTCAGAAGTAACCGTAAAGGCGCAGCCCACGCCGTGCGGGCTGCTCCAGCCTGCGGCTTTGTTGCACTGTAAGCCGCTCTCCAGCGATGCTTTTTGCGGGCTTTCGCTCCGCTCCGGTTTGCCCGGAGAGGCCGTTCTCGTGTTTAATACAAGTAGTTGTTTTTAGGACCCAACCAATGCCGAAGATGAAGACTCATAGCGGCGCCTCCAAGCGCTTCAAGAAGACAGGTACCGGCAAGGTAAAGCGCGGTTTTGCTTTCCAGCGCCACATCCTGACTTCGAAGGCCACTAAGCGTAAGCGCCAGTTGGACATGGGCGGAATGGTCGACAAGGCCGATCTGCCTAAGATCCTGAGGATGATCCCCTACTAGGGCGATCTCCCGCCGGACGGCATCGATTCGTCCGGCGCAACCAAAGGGTGAAAACCCGGGTGTGTGAAGAGGTCCAAGGGTGAAAACCTCCTGCCTCCAGCCGCCATTAATCCCGCGGACTTCCGAGTCCAGCGGATGTTTTCAAAAGGAAGGTAGCAGCAAATGCCTCGCGTAAAACGTGGTACAAAGCGCCGTGATAAGCGCAAAAAAATCTTAGAGCGCGCCAGTGGGTACTTCCTCACAAAGTCGAAGCTCTATCAGGCAGCCCAGGAAGCCGTACAGCGCGGCCTCAAGTTCGCTTTTACTGGCCGCAAGCAGAAAAAGCGTCAATACCGTTCGCTCTGGATCGTGCGCATCAACGCCGCCGCCAAGCTCAACGGTCTCAGCTATTCGCAGTTCATTCACGGTCTGAAAGTTGCAGGCATCGAGCTGGATCGTAAGATTCTGGCCGATATCGCCGTGCATGATCCCGCGGGCTTTGCCGCCCTGGTCGTGCAGGCCAAGGCCGCCGTGCCGGCGCAAGCGTAAAGCAGCCCTCGACCGGAGCAATCCGAGGCCACGAACGGCACGGGAGGCAATAGTCCTCGCCGCAAGCCGCTCGTGGCCTTCGTCTTTGCGGGGGCTTTTGTTTTTGCATTTGATCTTGAGGTGTCATCCTGAGCGAAGCGAAGGACCCCCATGGCAAGCAGGGAGTACCGCTTTTACACATATATCCTCGGGAGCATATCCGGTACGCTGTACATCGGGATGACGAACAACCTTGCGAGGCGGGTGTGGCAGCACAAGCATCATGAGTTCCCCGGCTTCACCTCAAAGTACGGCGTCGATCGCCTGCTGTATTTCGAGAGATTCGACGATGTTCGCAGTGCGATCAACCGCGAGAAGCAGTTGAAGGGCTGGACGCGGGCGAAGAAGATCGCGCTCATCGAATCAGCAAACCCGAAGTGGGAGGATCTGAGCCGGAGTTGGTATGAGAGCGATAGGGGTCCTTCGGCTCCGCTTTGCTCCCCTCAGGATGACAACCGGTGAGCTCTTTGCTCGCTCAATACGAATTGAGAATACTATGATTTACACCGTTTCCAAGCTTGATGATTACTCGCCAGAGGCGCTGGACAGGGCCGCGGAAGAACTTCTGGCGGCAATGTCACTTGAAGCCGCCCACGATAATCCCGCGCGAGAGGAGTTTCGCACCCGCTGGCTGGGGCGTAAGTTTGGCATACTGGCGCAGGTCAACGAGCTCTGGCTGAAAGCTGCGCCCGCCTCCGCCAAGCGCGAGGTGGGCCAGCGGGTCAACGCGATCAAGCAGCGCGCTGAACAGCTGGCTGACCAGTACGAGCGGGACCTCGCGAGGTTGGCACTCGGCAAGAAGCTCCGGGTAGAGACCCTTGACATCTCACTGCCCGGCATCGAGCGCCCGCTGGGTGTGCGCCATCCCGTCCTGCGCACCTTGGACGAGCTGATCTCCGTCTTCGTCAAGATGGGCTACTCCATCGCCGAAGGCCCCGAGGTCGAGAGCGACTACTACAACTTCGAGGCCTTGAACTTTCCGCCCAACCATCCCGCGCGCGACACCCAGGACACGCTCTTCATCGCCAATCAAGAGCAGCGCGCGCAGCGTGACCGCCTCTTGCTGCGCACCCATACCTCGCCCGTGCAGATTCGCAGCATGGAGCGCCTGGCGCCTCCGGTGCGCGTCATCTGCCCCGGCAAGGTGCACCGCAATGATGCGCCGGACGCGACCCACTCCCCGGTCTTTCATCAGCTTGAGGGCCTCTGCGTCGATACCAACATCACCTTCGGCGACCTGAAGGGAACGCTCGATCACGCCATGAAGTCGCTGTTCGGTTCGGATGTAAAAACCAGCTTCCGCCCGTCGTTTTTCCCCTTCACCGAGCCCAGCGTCGAGGTTTCCATCTCCTGCCCGTTCTGCGGCGGTAAAGGCTGCCGCCCGTGCAAGCAGAGTGGCTGGATCGAACTTCTGGGCGCGGGCATGGTCGATCCCAACGTCTTTGGCTTCGTCGATTACGACCCGAAGAAGCTCAGCGGCTTTGCCTTCGGCATGGGCGTCGAGCGCCTGACGATGATGAGCTACAACGTCGATGACATCCAGCAGTTCTTCTACGGCGATATGCGCTTCCTGGAGCAGTTTGCGTAATGAAAATTTCAGCGAATTGGATTCGCGACTTTGTCTCTCCCACTGCCAGCGACCGCGAGGTTGCCGAAGCTCTTACCGTCTCTGGCGTCGCCATTGAAGGCTATTTCGGCGAGGGTGCCGACCAGACCTGGGAGGCGGAGATCACCACCAACCGCGTCGATGCCATGAACCATTACGGCGTCGCTCGCGAAGTCTCGGCTATCTACGATCTCGACCTTGCACCCATCTCGCCGAAGATCTCCGAGAGCGGTCCCGCAAACTTCTGTATCACCATCGAGGATGCCGAGGGCTGTGCGCGTTACACCGCCCGCATCATTCGCGGAGTCAAGATCGCGCCGTCGCCGCAGGGTATTGCGCACCGCCTCGAACTCGTCGATCAGCGCGCCATCAGCAACGTGGCAGATGCGTCCAACTACGTGCTCAACGAAATCGGCCAGCCCACCCACGCCTTCGATCTAGACAAACTGGAAGGCGGCAAGATCATTGTGCGCCGCGCTCGCCCTGGAGAGACGCTCACCACCCTTGACGGCGCCGAGCGCAAGCTCTTGCCCGAAGACCTTGTCATCGCCGACGCCGTCAAGCCCGTGGCGCTTGCCGGAGTCATGGGCGGCGAAGCCACAATGATCACCGACTACACCAAAAACGTGCTCATCGAATCCGCCTGGTTCGATCCCGCATTCATCCGCCGCACCTCCCGCCGCCTTGGCATGCACACCGATGCCTCGCACCGTTACGAGCGCGGGGCCGACCCCGGCATCACGCAGGTGGCCTGTGCCCGCGTCGCGGAGCTGATCGTTGCCAGCGCCGGTGGTGCGGTCTCCGAGGAGATCGACGTGGTAGCGCGCAGCATTCCGCAGCCGCGCATCGCGCTTGCCTCCAGCGAGGTCAAGCGCATACTTGGCGTGGAGATTCCCGCGGCGGATATCGTCCGCATCCTGCATCGCCTCGGATTTGTGGTCGAAGGCAGCGGCCCGGAATTCACCGTCACCGTGCCTACCTGGCGGCTGGACGTGGAGCGCGAAATCGATCTCATCGAAGAGTTGGCGCGCATCTACTCCTACCTCAAGATTCCCAGCACACTGCCCTCATTCGCAGGTGGGGTGGTCGAGCTGCCCAATGCCCGTAAGCAGGCAGAGTTGCGCAACCGCCTGCTCGCGCTCGGCTATAACGAGTCGCTCTCCTCCACGTTCATTCCGCAGGAGGACGCACGCTTTTTCGCCGGAGCCGAACCCGTGCGCATTGCGAATCCCCTGAGCGAGGAAGCCTCATTTATGCGCACCTCGCTGGTCCCCGGACTGTTGTCGCAGATTGCCTACAACCTGAATCGCGGCGGCGCCGATGTCCGCCTCTTCGAAGCCGGACACGTTTACGCCATGCAGGGCGAGACCGTCGATGAACACAATTCTCTTGCCTTTGTCTCCACTGGAGCTGCGCAGCCGGCAGGGGTTCACGGCAAACCGGAGCCGCTCAATTTCTTTCATATCAAGGGAGACCTCGAGCAACTTCTTGCGGCCTTTGACCTGAATGCGGACGATGCGGTTTCCTTCGACCGTACGGTGCCCGCGTGGCTCCATCCGGGACGCGCCGCACGCGCCGTGGTGGCGGATGGCATCGCGGGCAAGACCCTCGCGGTCTTCGGTCAGCTTCATCCCGAGGTCGCCGCCGCCCGCAAGCTCAAGCAAGAGGTATTCATCGCCGAGGTCTTTGTGGAGGCGCTCTACCAGCGCGCACTGCGACAGCCCGCCTACACTCCAGTCTCGAAGTATCCGGCGGTCGAACGCGATTTTTCCTTCGTCCTCCCTGAAGGCGTGGAGTTTGAAAGCATTCGCCGTAAGCTTTCCGAGCTGGCGATCGCCGAACTCACGGCAATCCTTCCGGCAGAAACGTTCCGCGGAGGCTCACTTGCGGCCGGAACCTATTCGTTCCTCCTGCGCGTCCGCTTCCAGTCCTCCGAGCGCACGCTGCGCGACGATGAAGTCGCCAACTGGTCGCAGCAGATTGTGAAGGCCGTAGAATCGCTAGGCGGCTCGTTGCGCCAGTAACCCGCTCGCATGCAAAAGCCCCGCGTCTTGCGAACCGCGGGGCTTTTGCAATCGACTCGTCTTCCGTTACGCCCCACCCGCTGCGCTCGCCTGCTCCGGCAGCAGCGCTTCGCCATCCGCGCTGGCCTCCACCAACTCCACCGGCAGAGCCTTCTTCGGTTTCACGCCCAGCCCCTTCAACATCTCCGCCTGCCGGATGACATTTCCTTTGCCGGTTGAAAGCTTGCTGAGCGCTTGGCCGTAGCTCGATTTCGCCTGCTCCAGCCTGTCTCCTACGCTCCGCAGATCTTCCACGAATCCCACCAGCTTGTCGTACAACTCAGCGCCGCGATTCACAATGTCTTGCACGTTCTGCTTCTGCCGCTCCTGCCGCCACAGATGCGCCACCGTGCGCACCACAAACAGCAGCGTGCTCGGACTCACCAGCAGCACGTTGCGTTCGTAGGAGCTGCCCCACAGTTCGGAGTCGTTGCCGATTGCCGCCATAAACGCGCCTTCGATGGGAACGAACATGCAAACAAAATCAATCGATTGCAGTTGGTGCAGCGATTGATAATTTTTCTCCGCCAATTCTTTTATGTGCCGCCGGATCGAATCCATGTGCCGTGCCAGCGCCAGCTTGCGCGCATCATCGGTCTCTGCGTTGACATATTCGTTGTACGCCGTCAGCGAAACCTTGGAGTCGATGACGAGATGCTTGTCTTCCGGGAGCTTCACAATCACGTCGGGCCGCACCTGCCTTGAATCCTCATTGCGGAAGCTGCTCTGCACAAAGTATTCCTCGTCTTTGCGCAGCCCGGAGGACTCCAGAATCTTCTCCAGGATCATCTCGCCCAAATCGCCTTGTGCTTTGGCGGAGGTGGTCAGCGCGCGGGTCAGCTTGCCCGTGTCATCGGAGAGTTGCTGGTTCATCCCCATCAGCAGTTTCACCTGCTCGGAGAGCGCCGAGCGATCCTTGCCCTCCTGCACATACACTTCCTCCACCTTCTGCTGGAAGCTCTTGATCTTTTCCGCCAACGGGGTCAGCAACTGCGAAAGATTCGTCTGATTCTGCTCGGTAAAGCGCTTCGTCTTCTCCTCCAGAATCTCGTTGGCGAGGCTCTTGAATTGGTTCGAAAGCTCGACCCGCGCCCCGGACAGCAGCTCAATCTTTTCGTTCCATTGTTGCTCTTGCTGCTTGAGCTGTTGCGCAAACTGGAGTTCCTGCTGCTTGAGTTGTTCGTTCAATCGTCCTGCTTCCAACTCCGCGGCGTGGCGCGCATCCGTGTTCAGCTTCAGTTCGCTGTTGGATTTATTCAGTTGTTCCTGCATCGCGCTAAGAGTGTTGCGGTTCGCGGTCAACTCCGCTTCCACAGCGGCCAACTGCGACCGCAAGGCCGCAGAACGTCCGCCAAGAATCACGGCGGTGATGCAAGCTCCGAGCAGGAATGCAACAATAGCAGCAAGGATATACATGAACATGAGGAAGGCTCCGAGTTCTTGGATTGTAACCCACCTTGGTTGTGGAAGGTTATCCATGCGCGCCCTGCGTTTCCTGCTGCCGCTTCTCTTATTCGCCGCCGTTTCCCTCGCGCAATCCGCTGCGGCAATCTCTCCCGACGCTGAGCAGGAGATTGTCCGCCTGGTGAATCGCGAGCGCCAGTCGCGTGGCCTCGCCACGTTGGTGATCGACGACCGGTTAGTGCAGGCGGCGCGCAAGCACAGCCAGCGCATGGCTGCCGCTAACATGGTGGAGCATCAATGTCCGGGCGAGCCCAAACTCTCGCTTCGCCTGGGCGAGACCGCGCTGCGCTTTGATGTCAGTGGAGAGAATGTGGCTTTCGCCGCCGACGCATCCCGCGCCCACACGGCGCTCATGCGCTCGCCCGGCCATCGCGCCAACATTCTCGACGGTGAATTTAACACCATCGGTGTCGGTGTTGTCCGCACGGCGGAAGGGATCTTTGTTACCCAGGATTTTGCCAGGCGTCTTCCCGAGGCGAGCGTCGATGAAGCGGAAGCGCAGGTGTCCTCCAACCTCAACCGCATGCGGCGCAAGGCGGGTATGCCCATGTTGAATCGAATGGTCGCCCCTGAACTGCGCAGACAGGCCTGTCAGATGGCGGCCAACAACCGATTGAACCCGCGCGCCGGACTCTCATCGAAGAGGGTGAGCAACTCAATTGCTTTCACCGCAATCGATCTCGCTGAAATTCCCGAGTCTCTGGAGCGCCTCAAGGCCCAACCAGCCAGCGCATTTTCGGTCGGTGCCTGCTACCAGACCAGCGCTTCCTACGACACCCCGGTCTTCTGGATCGTCGTCGTCACTTACTTTTGAGGGCACTTGCTTTTTTAAGGCCACTTGCTTTTGAGGCGATAAATTTCTTATTTCTGCGGAACCGTCGAGGATGTGCCGCCGTATCTGTTCCCATGCGCCGCCGATCAACACGCGCAGGAGGGAAAAGAGATGGAAGCCAAATACAACTGGATTATCGACAGCGCGCCGATTCGTATCGCCATCAACATCGCCGCATTTGCCGTGTGGTTTGGCGCGGCCTTCGGCCTCATGTCTATGGCCGTAAAAGGCTAGCGTGCAACTCAGTGGATTCCGGCCAATGAAAACGCGGGCATCAAGCCCGCGTTCTTGGCTCCCGCACCGCATCGGTGTCAGATCTTTGCAGGCTCCGCCTTTTTCGCGTACTTGGTCTCCACGTAGGTGTTCAGAATTTGCTTGAACTCCTCGACAATGTGATCGCCTTTCAGCGTGGTTGCCAGTCGTCCATCGATAAACACCGGAGCCTTCGGGTCTTCAAATGTGCCCGGCAGTGAAATCCCGATGTTGGCGTGCTTGCTCTCGCCCGGTCCGTTCACGATGCAGCCCATTACCGCCAGCTTCAACTCCTCCACGCCGTCGAACTCCTTGCGCCATGTGGGCATCTGCTCACGCACGTAGAACTGAATCTGCTGCGCCAGTTCCTGGAAGTAGGTCGAGGTGGTGCGCCCGCAGCCTGGGCACGCCGTAACCTGCGGCAAAAAGCTGCGAATCCCCAGCGACTGCAACACCTGCTGCGCCACCTGCACCTCTTCCGTGCGGTCGCCCCCCGGCGCCGGTGTCAGAGAGACGCGGATCGTATCGCCGATGCCTTCCTGCAACAGGATGGAGAGCCCGGCGGTGCTGCTCACAATTCCCTTGGCGCCCATGCCCGCTTCGGTCAGTCCCAGGTGCAGCGGATATTCACAGCGCGAGGCCAGTTCGCGATAGACGTCCACCAGATCCTGCACGCCGCTCACCTTCGCACTCAGCAGAATGTGATCGCCCGGCAGTCCGTAGCTCTCCGCCAGCTCCGCCGAGTGCAGCGCGCTGGCGATCATCGCCTCGATCATCACATCGCGAACTTCCTTTGGTACGGCGGATTTCGCATTCTCATCCATCATGCGCGCCAGCAACTGCTGGTCCAGCGAGCCCCAGTTCACGCCGATGCGCACCGGTTTGTCATTCTCGATCGCGCACTCAATCATGGTGCGGAAGTTGTCGTCGTTCTTACGCCCGATCGAAACGTTTCCGGGATTGATCCGGTACTTGGCCAGCGCTCGCGCGCATTCCGGAAACTTCTTGAGCAGAAGGTGTCCGTTGTAGTGGAAGTCGCCCACGATGGGCACCTGCACACCCATCGCTGCAAGCTCTTCCACAATGGGTCGCACCGCGGCGGCGGCCGAGTCGTTGTTCACCGTGACTCGTACCACCTCGGAGCCGGCGCGAGCCAAGGCCGCCACCTGCTTCACGGTTGAGGCCACGTCCGTCGTATCCGTGTTGGTCATCGACTGCACCATGATCGGCGCGTCGCTGCCCACCCGGAGGTTTCCAATTTTTGCCGTGTAACTTTTTCTGCGTTTGATGATTGCCATGGAGAGCTCTTCTCTACAGTTTATCAGCACACTGTATCGAAATCCGGGGAGGGTAGGGAAAAGAAAGGGCGCCCGCAGGCGCCCTCGCTGAGCTTTCCTGCCTGCGTTATTGGCCGGGCAGCATCTTCACCACATCGTTGAAGATCACCATGCCCGCAAACAGCACCAGGCAAACGAACGCCGCCTGGTAGAGCCGGATTTTGATGCCCTCATTGATATCGCGCCGCATTACGGATTCCACCAGCAGCATGGCAATCAGTCCACCGTCCAGGATGGGAATCGGCAACAAATTGAAGAGCCCTAGTTGCAAGCTGATCATCGCCATGAAGTCCATCAGGTCGTTGACGCTGCGATGGTGCACCATCTCGCCGGAGACCCGGACGATCTCAATCGGCCCTGACATCTGCTTCACCGAAACCTTGCGCTCGGCCATCCGCCCAATCAGCTCAAAGATCAGCCCGGAGAGCTTCTTGCACTCATCTACCGAACGGCCCAGCGCTTCGAGCACCGGCAGCTTCTCCACCTGCATGGGCTCGGAGACAAAGCCGATTCGATAGCTCTCGGTCTGCGCATCTACCGCAGTCAGCTTGGGCGTGATGGTCAGCGATACCTGCTTGTCCTGGCGCAAAATTTCCAGGTTTACCGGCTTGTCTTTCGTTGTTTGGAGGTAACTCTGCATGGCGCCGGTGGCACGGATCGGATTTCCGTCCACGGCGATGATTTCGTCGCCCACCTGCAATCCGCCCAGCACCCCGGGCATATCCGGTTCCAGCGCGGTTACCAGGAACGGTTGCTGCGGAAACCAGCCCGCCTCGCCCGCCTGCTGCTTGCCTTCGGGTTTCGGAATCAGCGTGATCGGCAGCACTTGGTTGCCACGCTTCACACGCATGGCCAGAGGTTGGTTGGGGCTGATCAGAATCTTGTTGTGCACATCCTGCCAAGTCGGATTCTGCGTGTCTCCGATCTGCAGAATCCGATCGCCGTCTTTCAGTCCTGCCTGGTCTGCAGGATACCCGGGTACGCACCAGCCCACCACTGCCGGTTCGTACATCCCGTAGGGGATCTCATGATGAACCGCAAACACCACGGTTAGCAGTGCCACTGCCAAAACCATGTTGGCCACCGGACCGGCCACCGCGATAATCAGCCTTTGCCAGCGCGGATGCTTCAGAAATTCACCGGGGTCGTCAGGCGCGCTTTCCGGGCGCTCCTCCGGCATCTCGACGGCGTTCACTCCGGTCATCTTCACGTAGCCGCCAAGCGGCAGGGCTGAGATGCGGTAATCAGTATCCCCTCGCCGGAAGCCCAGCAGACGCCGCCCAAAGCCGATGGAAAAAACCTCCACGCGCACGCCCAGCAACTTGGCCGCGGCAAAGTGGCCAAACTCGTGCACCAGAATCATCACTCCTAACACGAGAACCGCACCGACCAGAGTATAGAAAGCGCTAATCATAAACGGGATATGTTCTCTCCAGCACCAGAGTTCTCATTTCGTAGCGGCCACTCGCAAACCACTCGCACCTTCCTGCAGCAATCGTCGTGCCAGTTCGCGGGCTTCGCTATCCATCTCAAGAACCTCAGATATAGATTCCGGTTTGCGGGCTGGCGTTTCATTCAAAACTGCCTGAATCGTAGCGGGAATGCCTAAGAAGGGAATTTCGCCATCCAGGAAAGCCGCAACCGCCACCTCGTCTGCCGCATTCAGGGCTACGGTTTTGGCTCCGCCCGCCTCCACCGCCTCATACGCCAGCCGCAAACAGGGGAACTTGTCCAGATCCGGCGGGCTGAAATCCAGATGCTTCAGCGACAGCACGTCAAAGCGCAAATCGCTTGCGACCCGCTCCGGCCAGGTTAGCGCGTACAGAATCGGCAGCCGCATGTCGGTTACGCTCACCTGCGCCAGAATGCTGCCGTCCACAAACTCCACCATGCTGTGCACGGTGCTCTGCGGATGCACGACTACCTTGACCCGCGAAGGCGGGGTGTTGAACAGCCGCACCGCCTCGATCACCTCGAAACCCTTGTTCATCAGCGTCGCCGAATCGATCGTGATCCGCCGCCCCATCTTCCAGGTCGGATGGTTCAGGGCCTCGGCAACCGTGATGCTCGCGAACGTTTCGCGCGGAGTGTGCAGGAATGGGCCGCCCGAGGCGGTCAGCCATACCTGCTCGACCTCATGCATCCGTCCACCGCGCAGGCACTGGTGTACCGCGTTGTGCTCGCTATCGATCGGCAGCAGAGGTTTGCCCTGGCGCCTCGCCTCGGCCGTGATCAACTCGCCGGCGGCCACCAGGCATTCCTTGTTGGCCAGCCCAATCTCCTTGCCTGCCTTCACGGCCTCGTAGGTGGCTTCCAGGCCGGCGACCCCGACAATTGCGCTCACCACGAAGTCCACTTCCGGATGGGTCGCCACCGCTACGGTTCCAGCCGTGCCCCACACCACCTCGGTCTCGTGAACCCCAGCGTCGCGCAGTCGCTTCCCCAGAGCCTCCGCCGATTCCTCGTGAGCTACCGAGAGCAGCTTGGGACGCCAGCGCACGGTCTGCTCAAAGGCGAGTTCCAGGTTCGAGCCCGCTGCCAGGGTGGCAACCGCGAAGCGGTCAGGATAACCTTCAACGATTTTTAGAGTGCTGCAACCGATCGATCCGGTCGAGCCCAGAATTGCGATTCGTTTCATCACGATATATAACTAGTCTACCCTGCCCGCCTACCCTTGCACGAATTTCTGTCCAAAAGCCAGAAACAGCACAAATGCCACCGGAAGCGCCAACAGCAGCGCGTCGATCCGGTCCAGAATTCCCCCATGGCCCGGCAGCAGATTGCCTGAGTCCTTCACCCCCGCGCCGCGCTTCAGCGCCGACTCCAGCAAATCCCCTACCTGGGCTGCAATGTTGATGATCCCCGCCAGCAACGCCGCCAGCCAGAGTGGCGCCCGCCCATAAGGCGGAGCGTCGATCAGCAGCGACTCCCGCGCCGGATCGGTCAGCAGGTGCGCCTTGCCCAGGGCTGCCGCAATCTCCGGCACAAAGTGCGCGAACAGGCAGCACACGCCCACCGCGAAGACCGCCGAAGCCACCGTGCCCTCAATGGTCTTGCCGGGACTGATCCGTGGCGCCAGTTTGTGCCGTCCCATGCTCTTTCCCACGTACATCGCGGCGGTGTCTCCCACCCACACGGCGAAGAACGTAAACAGCACGTAGACCCATCCCCGCACCGAGTCGCGCAGCATGGCCATCAACAACAGCGGCAGTCCAATGTAGGGAAGCGCCAGATAGCTCATCGCCACCCCCGGCAGTGCGGCCTTCAAATCCTCCCTGCCCATGGCCGCAATCATCAGCAGAAAGGGCGCACACAGGAAGAGCAGGAGAATCCCCGCCAGTAGTGCTGCGCCCCCAAATCCCTGCGCGTAGTAATAGACCACAAACGGCGCGGCTGTATAGAGATAGGTCAGCAACCGGAAGGGTTCCAAGCCGTAGCCAGCCGCAATCCCCAGATACTCAAACACCGCCGCCAGCGCCACCACCACGGTAATCAGCAGAAACAGCCAGAGCGGTGCGCGGAATACGGCCAGCAACACCAGGGGAATCAGGATCGCAGCGGTAAGGATGCGTTTCATGTCGATACCAGCAGGGTACCTTCTGATGTGTGCAGGAAGCAAAGCAGGAAAGGAAATTCACTTAATCTGAAACGATTCTTTACACTTTGGGACGGTATTAAACCGCGGCGCCCACATTGCCATAGCGGCGTTCGCGTTTCTGGAAGTCCGCCAGGGCCTCCAGCAGATGAATGCCGTCAAAGTCCGGCCACAGCGTCGGAGTCACATATATCTCCGTGTACGCCAACTGCCACAGCAGGAAGTTCGAGAGCCGCATCTCGCCGCTGGTACGAATTACGAGGTCCGGGTCCGGCAGGTCGGCGGCGTACATGTGGCGCGAGATCAGCTCTTCGTCGATCTTCAGGCCGGCCAGCCCGCCGTTATTTGCCGCTGCCTCCACAATTGCCCGGAAGGCGTCGATCAACTCCGCCCGCGCTCCGTAGTTCAGCGCCAGGGTCATGATCATGCCGGTGTTCTTCGAGGTCTGCTCCGTCGCCCAGGCCATTCGCTCCTGCACCGCGGGTGGTAGTTCGTGAACGCGACCAATATAGCGAAGCCGGATATTGTGATCGTTCATCAGGGGAACTTCCTTCTTCAGGTAGTTCCGCAGCAACGCCATCAGGAAACTTGTCTCGGTCTTCGGGCGCTTCCAGTTTTCCGCCGAAAACGCATACAGTGTCATCGCCCGGAGGTGGATGTTCGAGCCCAGTGTGATCACGTCACGCACAGCATCGACTCCCCGCTTATGTCCAGCAATGCGAGGGAGATGGCGGCGCCGGGCCCAGCGCCCATTGCCGTCCATGATGACCGCGATGTGTTGTGGTAGCCGATCTGGATCGAGCTTGGCGAATAGTTCTGCTTGCTTGCGAGTCAGCCCGGCAGGGACGGTGGTGTGCAAAGCATTTCCTCAAGAACGGGTAGTTTGAAGCTAGCACACGGTTCGGCTTCTTGCAATGGATGGAATGTTCTAGGCTACCCGGCGGCGCACCAGATGGTACTCATGGTGGCGCTGGTCGTAACGCAAATCGAATTGCCGCGCACAAGCCGGACACAACCAAAGCGTCTTCTGGGGCAACCCGCCGTCATGCTGTCCGGACGGCTGCACGAACAGCTTTCCCTCGCCCAAACGCTTGAACTCCTGTTCGCACTCCGGATTCGCGCATCGGGAGACACTGGCGTCCGCGTTCTTCATGGTCTCACCCCTAAACGAAGGTTATGACCAATAAGAAGCGCACCGCCGCCTTGGAGTTATCCATCGGCCCAAGCCGCTTGTGGCACACACGAACGCCCGCTCTGGCCGCTTCGCCAGAGTGGGCGCGTTCAACCGCTTTAGGCGGAGCGCCGGGGCATCGCCGTAAGCTCGCGTACCTGGTTCAGCACGCTCGTCCACTGCGTTCCATTCAGCTTGTGCATATAGGGCATCAGCTCGGAGATGAACTCATCCTGTGACAGTTCGCGGATGTCGTCTTCGGTGGTGCGTCCGGTCGTCAACAGGTCGCATACCCGAACCCGCAGTGCTCCCGCAAGCCGCTCCAGCGAACCCAGCGTCGGACAAGCTTTCTCATTTTCGATCTTTGAGACATAGGTGCGAGGCACGCTCATGCGCATTGCCAGTTGCCGCTGACTCAGCCCCGCCCGCATCCGCAGAGACCGGATCGCAGCCGCCACCGGCAACTGCGATGGCATGGTCTGCACGGTGTGAGTTACAGTCGCCGGAGTACGTACGGCAACCACCTCTGGAATCGCGTCCAGAAGGGTCTTGCATCGACGGCAAATATTATTGGATGTCCGAAACTGGACCAGTTGACACTCGTCGCAACGAACCACTTCTCGTGAATCCACGGGTGCTAGCATCGTAGCCATGCGAATTGTACGGAGCCGCCAGAGCGGGGGCAAACTCCCGTCACCTATATCCGAAAAAATATTGGAAACCAGTGACACTGTAATGTGCTGGTTTCCTGAGACAATGTCAACAACAAATGTCGGGCAATCCGCTGCAATACCCTATTACGGGCGGTCAATATCCAACGATACCCGAAGAAATTCCGCGCAATCGCTAGTACTCTGCATGTTTACTAATTAGGTTCGCGCTCACAATAAAAAACAAGAAACCACAAAACTACACGCAAAAAACGAGCCAGCCAATTGGCTGGCCCCGTGCTAACTATTCCCTGACTAAGGCAAGTATGCACAAAGATTGCAGATGACGCCGGTGGCTTTCGCAGATTGCGCCAAGCTCCGGGTCACACACACCGTTCCCTGTCCCAATACTCTGGTTTCAAGGATTGACGTGTGAAAGAATGCTGTTATGAATGCAATCCGGCGGCCAAAAAACGCGCAGAACAACTCTATTCGGTTCAATAACTTGCATTAAGTCTGTGGATTTGTCCTCTCGAAATTCATACTTATCGTCCACAAAGCTCCCGAATCCGGTAGAAATTGCGCTCAGGCCGGCCAGGTCGTGGCACTCAGCGCAACACCACCGCCAGCTTCCCCTGCCGGATCACCTCGGCGACCTTCGCAATATCCTGCGCCAGCGAGCGGTCCTGGGTCACCATCGGCGATACCGCACGAATTTCCCGCAGCGCCTGTTGCGCCCGTTTTCCCGGCTTCAGCGGAGCCAGCAAGTCCACGGCCTGCGCTGCCGCCAGTGCCTCAATCGCCAGCACGTGGCAAACGTTCTGGATCACGCGCTTCAGCTTCAGCGCCGCTGTCATTCCCATCGAAACGAAATCTTCCTTGTTTCCGCTGGTCGTAATCGAATCGACCGATGCCGGATGGCCCAGCACCTTGTTCTCGCTCACCAGCGCGGCCGCCGTCACCTGCGGCATCATAAAGCCCGAGTTCAGCCCCGCGCCCATCGCCAGGAAAGCAGGCAGCCCTTCGCTCAGCGCCGGATTCACCATCCGCTCGATGCGCCGTTCGCTGATGCCCGCCAGCGCTGAGACGGAGATCGCCAGAAAGTCGAGTGCGAACGCAATCGGCTGCCCGTGAAAGTTTCCTCCCGAGATGACCTCGCCCTCCACCACATCTCCCGGCTGAGGGTGCCCCACATTTGCCGTTTTCAGCAAATGTGGGTTTTCCGAAAGCTCTCCCTTGTCCCGCGTTTTAACGAACACCAGCGGATTGTCCACCGCCGAGTTCATCTCGGTCTCGAACACCTGCCGCGCATACTCCAGCACATCGCGCACCGCTCCGTGCACCTGTGGAATGCAGCGCATCGAGTAGGCGTCCTGCACTCTTTTGCACTCGCGATGCCGCTCGCGCAGCAACGAGCCTTCCAGCATCGTCCGCATATGTTTTGCCACCAGCGTCTGCCCGGCATGGGGACGCGCCAGATGGATCCGTTCGTCGAAGGCCACATCCGTTCCCTGCAGTACGTCCAGCGAAATCGCAGACAGCACATCGGCCGTAGCCGCCAGTGTCAGCCCTTCCAGCAGCGCCAGAGATCCCACGGCCAGCATCGCCTGGGTTCCGTTGATCAGCGAAATCGCTTCCTTCGCCTCCAGCCGGATGGTCGCAATCTGCGCGGCTTTCATCGCCTCGCCGCCGTTCATGCGGCGACCCTCGTACCACGCTTCGCCCTCGCCTATCAGCACCAGCGCCAGATGCGCCAGCGGCGCTAGATCACCGGAAGCGCCCACCGATCCCTGTGACGGAATAACCGGATGCACGCCGCGGTTCAGCATATTGCACAGGGTGTCGATCACCTCCGTGCGCACCCCGCTCAGCCCTTTGGCCAGCGAGTTGGCGCGCAGCAACATCATCGCCCGCGACTCCTGCTCCGCCAGCGCCTCACCCACTCCCACCGCATGCGAGCGCACCAGGTTGATCTGCAACTCCCGCGCCTGATCGGCGGAGATACGCACCTCGGACAGGTGTCCTACGCCGGTTGTAATCGCATAGGCCACGCCGTCTCCCGCCACCAGCGCATCCACCACCTCGCGTGCCCGCCTGACCCGCTCCCGCGCATCCGGTTCCAGCAGTACCGGCTGCCGGTGTAATACCACTTGCTCAAGGCTTTCCAACGCCAGATCGTTGCCATTCAAGTGCAGTGCAGCCATCGATTCCCCTTTTACGATAGTGTCGCCGGTTCCGCAACTTCGGCTGCTGTTTGGAACCTGTCGTGGTATTTTTCCGTCAGAGGAGTGCGCTTCAGGTCGCGTCCTGCCACCAGGTGTACGCTTTCGCCCTCGGCCAGCAGTCGTCCATCAGACTTGCGCACCAACTCATATTGAAAGCGCAGAAGAGAAGTCCTCATCTGTGCGATCCAGGTGCGAATCGTAACCTCATCGTCGTAGCGCGCCGGATGCTTGTACCGGCACCGTACCTCGACCACCGGAAGGTTCAGCCCATCCTGCTCCATCTCCAGATAGCTGAAGCCCAACTGCCGCAGCAGTTCAACTCGTCCCACCTCGAACCAGATGATGTAATTCGAGTGATACACCACCGACATCTGGTCGGTTTCGGCGTAGCGCACCCGTAGCGTTGTCTCGCAAATTGTGCTCATGTATTTAGGTTACATCAACGCAGCTTTCAGCCTTCGCTTTCAACAGGACAGGATGACCCACATCCGTTTTCTTTTGGCGAACGTGGGTGCAACGGCAGTTTTGCGCAACGGCACGGCGTATGATCCGTTCCGTTCCTCACTCGCTCCAATGCGGCTTCCGCCGCTCCAGAAAGCTGCTCACGCCCTCCTTGAAGTCCGCGCTCATGCGCATCGACGCGTTGGCCTCCATGCCGCGCTGAACATCGCGCTCCAGAGCATCCTTTGCGTAATCCCGCAGCAGTGCCTTGGTCGCTCGCAGCGAGGCCGGCGAATTCTCGAGCAACTGTTCCGCCAGCTGCCGCGCTCCCGTCTCCAGATGCACCGGTTCCACCACTTCGTTGACCAGCCCCATGCGGTAGGCTTCTTCCGCGGTGATGATGCGTCCTGTCAGCAGCAGATCGCGGGCGTGTTTTTCTCCCACCTGCCGCAGCAGATATGCCGAAACAATCGCCGGAACGAATCCAATCCGCACCTCGGTGTAACCAAAGCTCGCCGCCGTCGATGCCAGCGTAAAGTCGCACAGCGTAGCCAGTCCCGCACCGCCCGCAATGGCTGCGCCGTTCACCGCCGCAATCGTCGTCTTAGGAAATTCGTAAAGCGAGCGGCAGAGAGTCGCGATCCGCTGGCTGTGGCGAAGGTTCTCCTCCGCCGTTTGCGTCACCAGCGCCTGCAAGTCTTCCAGGTCCAAACCCGCGCAGAAGGCCTTGCCTTCACCGGTCACAATCAGCACCTGCGCCGAAGAGTTCTCCACCTCCAGCAGTGCCGCCAGAAACTCATCAATCAACCGGTGGCTGATGGCATTGCGCTTCTCCGCGCGGCTCAGGGTCACGGTCGCAATCTTTGCTTCTAATGTCAGCTTCAGTGTCGTGTACATAGCGGCCAAAGCTTACCCCTGCGCCCGCCATTTGGGCAACTTATCGAAACAGGACTGAGTCGCACCGCTTGGGTTTGCTGAATCCTGATTGGCTACTGTAGGTGCCCCACATCTGCCGCGGTTAGCAGATGTGGGTTGTTTCGGTCCTACCGCGCGAACCTCAGCGCGATGTCCTCATTCATCCGCAGCACATTCTCCAGCGGTTTGCGGATCGGCACTTGCGCGCCGCGTTCGGCCAGCGCCCGCAGCACAACTTCGGTGGGCACGTTCCCCACCAGCGCATCCTGCGCAAACGGACATCCGCCCAGCCCGCCCAGCGCCGAATCAAAGCGGCGGCAGCCCGCGTCGTAGGCGGCCAGAATCTTCGCCGCCGCGTTTTCCTTGCGCCCATGCAGATGCGCGCCCACCTCGATGTAATCGAATTCCTCGATCACCGCGCCCACAATTTCCGCAACCAACTCCGGCGTCGCCAGCCCCACGGTGTCTGCCAGCGAAACCGTCTGAATCCCCAGGTCGGCAATGTTCTGCACCGCCTGCAAAACTTCATCCACGTCCCATGCGTCGCCGTAAGGATTCCCAAAGGCCATCGACACGTAGGCCACCATCGCCAGCCCACCCTCTTCGGTCTTGCGCCAAACCGCTTCCAGCGCATCGCTGTTTTCTTCCGCCGACTGATTCTGGTTCTTCTTGAGGAATGTCTCGCTGATCGAGTAGGGAAATCCCAGCGTGCGTACTGCATCGGTGGCCAGCGCCCGCTCCGCGCCTTTTTCGTTCACTACAATCCCGATGATCTCAACGTCGTCCGGCGGGTCCAACCGTTTCAGCACGTCCTCGCTGTCGGCCATCTGCGGCACCGCCCTCGGTGAGACAAACGAAACCGCGTCAATCTGCTTGAACCCCGCGCCCACCAGCGCCCGCAGATACTCCGCCTTGGTCTCAGCCGGAATCTGCCGCGCCAGCCCCTGCCACGCATCGCGCGGACACTCCACGATCTTCACCATCTTCTCGCTCATAACGTCTCAGAATACATCGAGCGACAGGATCTCCGGCCCCGAGGCCGAGAAGCGTGCCCGTACTTCGGCTCCCGGCTCCGTAGGCCGCAAGGTCTTCGCGTCCACCGGACACCACAGCGTCCTCGCCTTTGCCAGCAGCTTGCGGTCGCTTACCCGCACAATCTCCGTGTTGCGTTCAAACGCCAGCCCCTCGGCGTTGCCAACCCATGTCCTGGCCACAATCGCGTCTTTCAAGAATGCCGGGTGCTTGTAATCAATCTCATGCCGGATGACCACCCAGAGCAGCCGCGTCTTTTCCCGCGCCGGCATCAGCACGCTCCAGTGCGCGATCGCCGCCTCCTGCACCCAGCGCACATACACCACGTTGTTCACATGCCCAAGCTGGTCGATGTCTTCTTCGTGAACTGTAATTGGAAGTTCAAAAACGTTCTGTACAATTTCCATGAAAGCCGCTGAACCTTTCTGCTACGTCTGCAATATCCCCACGCTGAATTTCTCCACCACCGGATTGCACCGCGCCGCCGCCAGCGCCCATGCCAGTGCCTCGCGCGTCTCTGCCGGGTCGATGATCTTGTCGATCCACAGCCGTGCCGCTCCATACTGCGGCGTCATCTGCTCCGTGTAGCTCGCTCGAATCGAATCATACAGCTCCTTGCGCGCTGCTTCGTTCACGGCTTTGCCCGCGCGCTCCAGTTGCTTCAGCTTGATCTCCACCAGCGTGTTCGCCGCGCTCTCACCGCTCATCACCGAGTAGCGCGCCGTCGGCCATGCAAACACAAATCGCGGATCGTAAGCCTTACCGCACATCGCATAATGTCCCGCGCCAAACGATCCGCCCACGATCACCGTGATCTTCGGCACCACCGAGTTCGAGACCGCGTTCACCATCTTTGCCCCGGCGCGGATAATTCCACTCCACTCCGCATCCCGGCCCACCATAAAGCCGTTCACGTCGTGCAGAAACACCAGCGGAATCCGGCCCTGGTTGCAGTCCATGATGAAGCGTGCCGCCTTCTCCGCGCTCTCCGTGTAGATCACGCCTCCGAACTCAATAAGCCTGTTGCCGCTGTGATGATCGATCTGCGTCGCGTGCAGCTTCTGGTTAGCCACAATCCCCACCGCGTGCCCGTCGATGCGCGCATACCCGCACAGCAGCGTCTCGCCGTATCCCGCCTTGTATTCATCAAAGCGAGAGCCGTCCACCACCCGCGCAATGATTTCGCGCATATCGTATTGCCGCGACGGATCGCTCTCATAAATTCCGTACATCTCTTCCGCTGCATAGAGCGGAGCCACAGCTTCCACGCGATCGAACGGCGCCTGCGCACGTGCTCCCATCTTTTCCACCAGCGAGCGTACGCGAGCAATGCACGCCTCGTCATTGGCTTCGCGGAAGTCCACCGTGCCGCTGATCTCCGCGTGTACCCGCGCTCCGCCCAGTTCTTCCGCGCTCACCTTCTGCCCAATCGCCGCCTGCACCAGTGCCGGCCCGGCCAGGAACAGCCCGCTTCCCTCGGTCATCAGAATGTGGTCGCACATCACGGGCAGATACGCGCCCCCGGCGACGCACATTCCCATGATTGCCGTGATCTGTGGAATACCCTTCGCCGACATCACCGCGTTGTTGCGAAACACCCGCCCAAAGTCGTCCTGATCCGGAAACACATCTTCCTGTAGCGGCAGAAACACTCCGGCGCTGTCCACTAGGTAAATCGTCGGCAAGCTGTTTTCCATGGCAATGTTCTGCGCCCGGATCACCTTCTTGGCCGTCATCGGGAAGAACGCACCGGCCTTCACCGTGGCATCGTTCACAATCAGCATGAACAGCCGTCCATGCACCCGCCCCAATCCGGTCACCACGCCCGCCGCCGGAGCCCCGCCCCATTCTTCATACATCCCGTGCGCCGCGTGCAGGCCCAGTTCGAATAACTCCGTTCCCTCGTCCAGCACCAACCCGATCCGCTCCCGGGCGGTCAGCCGCTGCTTCGCGTGCTGAGCCTCTACGGCCCTGGCGCCACCGCCCTGGCGAATCTTCGCTTCTTCCCTGCGCAGCGAGGCCACCAGCGCCCGCATCGCCTCCACAGTGCGCAGATATCGCGGCGCATCGGTCTTCACCGCGGTCGTCAGTTGATTGTCGAGGGAAGTAGTTTTCAAATCGCTCATCAGCTCCTCGCACCAGAATCGTTGCTAGAACGCACCAGCCTACCCGAGCCAGGGCTAACAAGCAATGCGCAGCGTGCAAATTCAAAGGTGGCCTACATCCGCCTTCTTTTGGCGAGTGTGGGGAGCACGAATGTGGGGAGCATCAGCGTTCGCGACCCTCTGCCGCTTACGATTGCAGACAAACTTTGCGTGGAGAAGGCGCTCTAAATCAAAGGATTAACGGAATGGCGGCCAGTTTTTATCGTTTCCTGGTCTCGGGTGCATCGAAGGAGAACGGTGTGGCAGATGCCCACATTCCACAACCGCGTCCGGCAGGACCGTTGAGCTCACGGTCTTTGCCGGCGCCGCTCACAGCCAGCGTACAAAGTCTCTGCCGTTTTCCGCCAGCTCAAACACTCCAGCCCGCGCCAACTCGCCCACAATTCGATACGTCTCCGGGTCGCGTGCCGCGCGCGTGATCCAGTGGTTGGCGAGATCGTAGTTCACCTGTGTGATCCAGTTCTGCGGAAGAACCTCCACTAATCCACCCTGCGGGTAAAGTACAAAAATCGCGAACGCCGGGCCGTTTTTCCCGAATGACTGATAGGCAGAGGGTGCCAGCAACTCATCCACCGTACGGAAGCATCCTGGCACAGGAATCGCGAATACTCCCGCCTCCAGTTCCGTACTCACTTCGAACTCCGCCGCCGGAGGTGTAGTGGCATAGATTCGTTCGCTGGAGGCCGCAAACCACCCGGCGATCTCCTCGAAGTCGAACGCTTGCATCCGGTCCGGTTCAAAGCAAACAAAGCGCAACGTGTGCCCTTCCGGGTACCACACGCCAATTTTGCCGTAATCGATCGGAAATGGCCGGCAGTAGGTATTCAGTGCCAGCCGAGGCCGGTCCGGTTCGCCCTCCCGGTCCAGTGTCACCAGGAAGTTCAATCCCTCCCGCTGTCCATGGAAGCGCCACCGGTAGCGTCGTGAACCGGCGCCGCAAACCTCCGGGAAGGTCTCCCAGAACCATGGCGACGGCCCCGTCGTTGATTGCACCAGCTTGTTCAACTGTTCGGGGAGAGACATTGCGCTCCCTCTTACGCGGTCACCCCGCGCGGTTTCACGTTTTCGCGAATGAACTGAACAATGTCATCCATCGGCGTGCCGGGCTGGAAAATGCCCTTCACCCCCACCGCCTTCAATGCTGGGATGTCCTGATCGGGAATGATGCCGCCCACCAGCACCAGCACGTCGTCCATCTTTTGCTCTTTCATCAGCTCCGCCACCCGCGGAACAATCGCGTTGTGTGCACCGGAGAGAATGGACAGTCCAATCACGTCCACATCTTCTTGCAGCGCCGCGTTCACAACCATCTCCGGCGTTTGCCGTAGTCCTGTGTAGATGACTTCCATGCCTGCGTCGCGCAAGGCGCGGGCAATTACCTTGGCGCCCCGGTCGTGTCCATCCAGACCGGGTTTTGCCACCAGTACGCGAATTATGCCTTCGTTTGCCATATAAATGCGTCGAGTCCCCAAAAAAATACGTGGGAATACTCGATTCTCATCCTACCGCGCATCGTTGCAATATCGCAAAACGCTGCCCATGTCCAGTGAAAACTTGCACTGCTTCACTCAACAAGAAAATTCACCCGCACGAAGGGTTGCTGACAGGTTTTTGAACTTTGAAACTTTGAACCCTTGAAACCCGTGACCCTCTACGTAATCGACGCCTCCTCGTACGTCCCATAGACTTCCCGCAGCGCCTCGCAGATCTCCCCCACGGTCGCATAGGCCCGCACCGCCTCCAGGATGTAAGGCATGGTGTTTGCCTTGGAGATTTTTCCCTCGGGTCCAGCGCAACCTGCATCCGGAGTCATCGCCGCCGCGCTCTTCAGAGCCTCCAGCGCCTGCCGCACCGCCTGGTTATCGCGCCGCGCCCGCAAGGCTTGTAACTTGGCCTTCTGCCTCTCTCCCACGCCCTCGCCAATGTGGAGAATTGCCGGCGGCTCCTCTTCGATCACAAACTCGTTGGCTCCCACCGTGATCTTCTCCCGTGCCTCGGTCGCCCTCTGGAACGCGTAGCTGGCCTCGGCGATCTCCTTCTGCGGAAAGCCGCGCTCGATGGCCTTCACCATTCCGCCCATCGCGTCCAGCTTGTCAAAGTACGCCAGCGCTCCGTTTTCCATGTCCAGCGTCATCCGCTCCACAAAGTACGAGCCTGCCAGCGGATCGATCGTGTTCGCCACCCCGCTCTCGTAGGCAATCACCTGCTGCGTCCGCAGCGCGATCCGCGCCGCCTCTGCCGTCGGCAGTGCCAGCGCCTCGTCATAGCTGTCCGTGTGCAGGCTCTGGGTCCCGCCGAGCACCGCTGCCAACCCCTGCAGCGCCACCCGTGCAATGTTGTTCATCGGCTGCTGCGCCGTCAGTGAAACTCCCGCCGTCTGGGTATGGAAGCGCATCAGCCAGCTTCGCTCCTGCTTGGCTCCAAAGCGCTCCTTCATCAGCCGATACCACAGCTTGCGCGCCGCCCTGAACTTCGCAATCTCCTCAAAGAAGTCGTTGTGCGCGTTGAAAAAGAAGCTCAGCCGTGGTCCGAACTCATCTACGTCCAGCCCGCGCCGCTGCGCCCACTCCACGTATTCCACCCCGTCGTAGATGGTGAACGCCAGCTCCTGCAGCGCCGTCGAACCTGCTTCGCGGATGTGATATCCCGAAATCGAAATGGTGTTGAAGCGCGGCGTGTACTTCGCCCCGAACTCGAAGGTGTCAATCACCAGCCGCATCGACTCCGCGGGCGGATAGATGTACTCCTTCTGCGCGATGTATTCCTTCAGGATGTCGTTCTGCAGCGTCCCGGAAATCTTTCTCCAGTCCGCGCCCTGCTTTTCGGCCACCACCAGGTACATTGCCCACAGCACGCTGGCCGGAGAGTTGATCGTCATCGAGACCGTCGTCTTCTCCAGGTCGATGCCGCGGAACAGAATTTCCATATCCTCCAGCGAATCGATGGTCACGCCGCACTTGCCCACTTCGCCTTCGCTGAACGCGTGATCGCTGTCATACCCCATCAGCGTCGGCAGGTCGAAGGCCACTGATAACCCGTCCACCCCGTGCTCCAGCAGATACAGATAGCGCTCGTTTGTCTCCTCCGGCGAGGCAAATCCTGAGAACTGCCGCATCGTCCACAATTTCCCGCGGTACCCTGTGGCGTGAATCCCGCGCGTGTAAGGCGGCTCGCCTGGATATCCCAGGTACTTTTCTTCTGACCAGTCCTCCGGCAGATCCGCCTCGGTGTACAGTCGCCGTACCGGCGTCCCTGAAATCGTGGTAAACCGCGCTGCCCCGTTCTCGTCCAGATTGGTTCCCGTGGCCGCGCCAATCGGCTTCTCCGGCTGCCGCTCCAGTGCTGCCGCCAGAGTAGTCTCCGCCCAGCGGCGCTCGCTCGCACTCGGCCTGCTCCCCCGCGCCACTTCCTCCAGCGGATTCACCGCGGCTTTCTTTTCTGCCATCTCTTGATCCTCAACTCACTCTCTTTCAGATGCTTCCCGCCTCAACGCAGCACATGCATCCAGCCGCCATTTGCCAAATTAGCGAAAGAGAAGTGTAAACACGGGTCCCCAGGAAACACGGGTGCCCCACGTTCGCCTTCCTTTGGCTAACGTGGGGTCGTTGACCTTGCTCTTGCCTCTGCCTTTGTTCTTAGCTTTTGCTTTTGTCCAACCTTTGAAACCTTGGAACCGCTGAAACTTTGAAACCTGGCTCTTACCCCCGCCCTTTTTCCCAGGCTTTCGCATACTTCCAGCTCACATACGCCGAGTGGTACAGATTCAGCAGCAATCCCTCGCGGCCATCCAGAAACCCCAGCCGGAATATGTAGTTTTTCACGAAGGTCGCCGTCGGATTCACCACGGTGTTGACCACAAACGCTGCCAGCGAGCGGCTCGTCTTGCCCCTCCTCAACAACATTGGGATGGTCACCGTGCTGTAGCGGTCCATGTGCTCGATGTATTCAGCGAAAGTTGGATACTGGTAGTGCAGTAGGTCATGCTTCAATTTTCCAGTAGGGACTGTGGTCTTCGGTGTCGCGTGAGGGTCAGCGTCCTCCGGCAAGCGCGCCGTCCCTTTGCGGAAGAGCCGCAGCTTGCGGTCGGGATAGAATCCTCCGTGCCGTATCCACCGTCCGAAAATCAGGTTCAGTCTCGGTACAAAGTACCCGGCGTACCTTGGCTCGCCTGCCAGCAGCGTCTGAATCTCCTCAGCCAGCTCTGGAGTCATTTCCTCATCGGCGTCCAGCGAAAACAGCCATTCGTTGCGGCAGTGGTCTAGCGCTGAATTCATCTGTGCGCCGAATCCCTTCCACGGTTCATAAATCACCCGTGCACCATAGCTCTCGGCGATTTTCACCGTGTTGTCCGTCGACCCGGAATCCACCACCACAATTTCGTCGGCCCATTTCACGCTCGCCAGCGTGCGTCCAATATTGGCTTCTTCGTTGCAAGCCATGATGGCGATCGAAAGCGGCACATTCGGAGTGTCGCGCCTGGTATCGGGCTTGCCTTGCCCCTTAATTCCCGTCAAACTTTCCTCTGGCATGGCCCAATTTTAGCAAACGCCCGCCGCGCGGGTGTCCCACATCTGCCGTAGTTTGCCGATGTGGTTTTGCGGATGTGGGTTTGCAGATGTGGGTTCGGCTGGTGCTGGTGCCCCACATCTGCCGTAGTCTGCAGATGTGGGTTGGAAGAGTGGTTTTCATCCGCAAAAAATTAAGGCCGGTGTGCCCTCTTGTCGAGGTACCCATCCGGCCTGAATGACTCATCAGGAGGTTACACGTGATAGACGCGCCCCCTGGGAAAAGGTTAGCGAATTATTTTGCGGCGGGCTGAGCCGTCACCGTGGAGGGCGTCAGATTCGGCTGCAACCCTGGAACTGCCGGCATGTGCGTCACGTGACCGCTGGCCGCGTCTTCCATCGAAACCCCGTTGCGATCCAGAATGCTCGCCGTAACCTGATCCAGCGCCACCCGGGCTTTTTCGTAGGTCGAGAGTGCCGCCACGTAGTTCGATGCCGCCTGCGTCGAATTACTCTGCTGTTGCAGCACCAGGTAGCTGGTTGAAGCCCCCAGCGCGTACTTCTTCTGTTCGGCGTCCAGGCTCTGCAGGGCGTAATCGCGGGCCGCACGAGCCGAATCCACCCCAGCGCGGGCCTGCTGCAAGGCAAATGCCGCGTTGCGGACCTGCAGGTTGATCTGATTCTTTTGTTGCTGGAAGTTCAACTCGTTCTGCCGGTATTCCAGCTCTGAGCGGATCTGGTTTGCCTGGGCCGAGCGGTTGCGCAGCGGCACCGTCAAGGACACATACGCGCCCTTGTCCGGAATGCTTCGGTTCACCAGTTGGGTGAAGGCGTCGCCATAGTTGCTTGCCTGCCCTACGGCTGCGTAATACCCAACCAGGTCCAGCGTCGGCAGCAGCGCGTTTTTCGCAGCTTTGTTATTGATCTCGTTGTTGCGCAGGTTCAGCTCGCTCTCCACCAGCTCCGGACGGTTGGCCAGTGCGTAGCTCACCAGTTCCTCCGCTGGAGGCACCGGCTCATTGCTCAGAACCATCGTGTCGGTCGGGATGACCTCGGCCGCCGTCAGTTGCGGGTCGTTGAAGTTCCGCGCAATGGCGTTCTTTGTGATCAGTTGCTGATATTGCAGATTGGTCTGCGACGTGATCAGATTCTGCGTCGCCGAAGCCACCGAAGACTGGGCTGAAACCACCTCGATCGGAGCCAGCGTCCCAATTTCCACCTGCTTCTTGTTATCGCTCAGGGTGCGCTGGGCAAACTCCAGTGCCGTCTGCTTAACCTTCAGATCCTCGTAAGCATTTACCAGGTCCCAGTAAATGTTCTGGATCTGCGCCACCGTCGCGATCACCTGCGCCCGGAAGCTCGCGTCGGTCACCTTGCGGTCGTTGCGCGCAATGATGATTTGCCGGCGATTGTTGTCGATCCCCCAGCCCTGCAGCAGATGCTGCCGCACCGTCAACTTCCACCCGCCATCCAGCTCCGGATTGTAGAAGCTGGCGCCCAGTGCCGTGCGCGAAATGTTGTTCGTCAGCCGTTGATTGGTGTAGCTCACGTTGGCCAGCGTGCCCGTCGCCCATCCCTGCGCGTAGTTGAAGTTGTACTGGTTCGTGTTCTGGTGAATCGCGCTGATGTTGCCGTAGTAAAACACCGAGTTCGCCGGACTCAGTTGCAGTGGCGAGGTCGCCCGATCTCCCGAAACCGTTCCCGACAAAATGGGATCGTAGGAATCAATGGGCGATCCCACCGAGTTCTGCGTTGACACCACAATGCCGCCCGAACCCGAAGCCGAGCCGCCGGTTCCGCTCGAAGTTCCGCCCGATCCGCTGCCCGTCGCCCCCGCCGTGCTCGTGGTGGCCGGATTGCCGCCCGGCGTGCCGGTCAGCAACCCCGTCGCCACGCCGCGTACCGTGCCGCCGGACTTGGCGAGCAGAACATCGGTGTTCGCAATGTCCAGGTTGTAGCGCGCAATCGCAATGTCGAAGTTGTTCTCCAGCGCCAGGGCGATTGCATCGCTTAGTGACAGCATCAGCTTGCCGTCTTTCAGCAGGCTGTGCAGCCGGTCGCTGTTGCGCAGTACCGGTTGCGGAAGCCCGTGCGGCACATAAGGTTTCCAAATGCTCAAGACCGAATTAGGTTGCGTGTACTGTTGCAAAGGCGCTGCGTATTCAGTTTGGCCTTGCGGCGTGGTTTGCGAGTTTTGCTGCGGGCTGTTCGGCAACGTTGCCTGCACCGTCTGCGCCGACAAACTCGAGGACAGTAAAGCCAGAATCGATAAGTACGCAACCATCCGCTGAAGCTCGTGTACTGGATGCGAAACCGACATGCGCTCTTCTCCGTTATAAGTTCGGTATCTCTGCACAGGTTTGTAGTTCTGTCTCAGGTTCCAGACTCGTCCTGCAACCTGGAATATGACCCGGCGTGTCTGCCGCAAATGCTGCCGCTAATGACTGATACGCGATTCTCCCGCCCCAGAGTTCCCGTCCATGCAAATTTTTGCCAACCGCCGGGGCAGTGATGCCGTTCAGCGCGACTCAACCATCGAGTATAGCTGACCAGCTCTGCCCGGAACCTGCCTCTCAACTTGCGTAACCTGCGAAACTTTGAAACCTTGAACCTGTGAACCTCCGCACTCTCAAACTCACCCTCGCCTATGACGGCTCCGCCTTCCACGGCTGGCAGGTCCAGCCCGGCAAGCCCACCATTCAGGGAGCCCTTGCCGCCGCCATCGAGAGTCTTACCGGAGAGAAACTTCTGCCCCAGGGCTCGGGACGCACCGATGCCGGAGTGCACGCCCTCGCGCAGGTCGCAACCTTTCAAACCTCCAGCTCCATTCCCGCCGCCAACTTCCGCACCGTGCTCAACGACCGTCTTCCCGCTGCCATTCGCATCCTCGCCGTCGATCAAATGCCGGAAGGTTTTCATGCCCGCCACTCCGCCTGTGCCAAGTGCTATCACTACCGCCTCTGGCGCGGCGACGTCGTCCCGCCTTTCCTGGCCCGCTATGTCACCCACCATCCCTATCCGTTGAATGAGACGGCCATGCAGCAGGCCGCCGCTCTGGTTGCCGGAGAGCACGATTTCACCTCGTTTGCCGCCGCCGATCCCGACCGCGCCCTGCGCCTCGCTGAAGCCTCCGGCGATCTCCAGCACACCACCAACATCCGCACCATTCACGAGTCGCGCTTCGAGCGCCACGCCCAGGAGTTGCTCTATATTGTGCGCGGCAGCGGCTTCCTCCACCACATGGTCCGCAACCTCGTCGGCACCTTCCTTCTGGTAGGCAAGGGAAGTATCGCCCCCTCTGACATCCCGCGCATCCTCGAAGCTCGCGACCGCCGCGCCGCCGGTCCCACCGCCCCCGCCGAAGGCCTCTACCTCGTCGAAGTCGAGTATTAAGCAGGGAACGCGACGGTCCGCAGAACGCGCATTCCAATGCGAGCTAACCTCGCAAACACAAAGGTCTTAGTGTAGGCGGAAGCATAAAAGAATCGTGTGTCATCCTGAGCGCAAGCGAAGGATCCCCGTACTGCTCAACTCTCCCGCGAGGTTCCAGGCGTTTCAACCAGTGATCGATTTCGGCGTTCCGATAGAAATTGATTTCGCTTTTCAATTTCCCTGGAGCGTTCTACTTCCCTCAGCATCCAATGGGCAGTTAAAGATGGGCTCCCGCATTCATCTCGTCGATAAGGCTGGTTCCAGCGACCGCTTTTCCACCTTCAATCCCGCCACCGGCAAGCCGCTCTCCGACTACTCAATTGCCAGTGCCGAGGAGGTCTCCGCTGCGGTTGCACGAGCCCGGCAGGCTCAGCTCTGGTGGGCCGCTCTGCCCCAACTCCGCCGCTCCGCCGTTCTCCGCCGTCTGGCGCAACTGCTCTGTTCGGAGAAAGAATCGCTGGCCCGCGTCATTACCTCCGAATCCGGCAAGCCACTGCAAGAAGCGCTCCTCAGCGATGTCATGGTCTCCGCCGATGCCGCGGTCTTCTGCGCCGACAATGCCGCCGCGGTACTCCGCGCCCAGCAGATCCCTCATTCCAATCCGGCCTTGCGCTTCAAGCGCGGCCAGCTCTCCTGGGAGCCGCTCGGCGTCATCGGCATCATCTCCCCGTGGAACTATCCTTTCTCCATTCCAGCCGTCGATACCTTTGCCGCCCTCGCCACCGGCAACGCCGTCGTGCTCAAGCCCAGCGAACTCACTCCCCAGTCCGTTCTCGAACTCGATCGCCTGATCGCCGCCGCCCTCGATGCCGAAGGTCTCACCGCGTCCCCGCGTCCTTTCCAGGTCATCACCGGACTCGGGCCTACCGGCCAGTCCCTAATCGCCAGCCCCATCGATAAGCTGATTTTTACCGGCAGTGTCGCCACCGGACGCCGGGTCGCCGCCGCCGCCGGAGAGCGCCTCCTGCCCGTCACTCTCGAACTCGGCGGTAAAGACGCCATGATCGTCCTGGAGGACGCCGACCTTGACACCGCCTCCAGTGCCGCCGTCTGGGGTTCCATGATGAACGCCGGACAGACCTGTATCTCCGTCGAACGCTGTTACGTCCACCGCCGCATCTATTCGCGCTTCCTCACCCTTTGCGTGGATAAAATCTCCAAACTCAGGGTCGGCGATGGCTCTCTCCCCGATACCGATCTCGGCCCGCTCATCAGCTTCAAGCAACTCCAGATGGTCTCTCGCCAGGTCGAGGAAGCACGCGCTCATGGCGCCATCGTCCACGCTGGCGGAGAGCCACTGTCTCACCTCGGCCCCAATTTTTATGCCCCCACGCTCATCACCGGTGTCAACCACTCCATGCGCCTGATGCGCGAGGAAACCTTCGGCCCCGTCCTCCCTATCCTGCCCTTCAGCTCTGACGAGGAAGCCATCGCGCTCGCCAATGACAGTGATTTCGGACTCGCCGCCAGTGTCTGGGGCCGCACCGCTCACGCCACTGCCGTTGCCCGTCGCGTAGCCGCTGGAGCAGTACTGGTCAACGACCTGCTCTCCGGCTTTGCCGTCAGCGCCGCTCCGCACGGAGGCCTCAAGCAAAGCGGCATCGGACGTACCCACGGTCTCCTCGGCATGCAGGAACTCGTTCGCCCCCGATACCTTGATATCGATCGCACTCCCCGGATGAAAAAACTCTGGTGGTATCCCTACGCCGGAAACTTCGCCGCCATGGCGGCCTTTACCGATTTCGTCCACGCCCCCAGACTCTGCCGCCTCACCGCCGCTCTCCGCTCTATCCCTGCTTTCTTGCATCCTCGCCGATAACACGCGCAACCCTCATTGTTCGTGGCCTGTGCCCCCGATGGCAGGCTATCGGCCCGCATCTTGCAGTAATGTCGCGGTCATTACGCACGTTACTTGCGTCCAATACGGTGGTGGAAGATAGTACATGAACGATAGTTCCGAATCGATAACGCGATAAATCCGGCGGTGGTTGACGCATTTGCCAGAACATTCAACCGAGGCCTTTTGGAAGTCCCATAGTTATTGGTCTAGACACGAATCAGGAGCTTTGTCATGGCCTGCGAGATTGCGACACTGCGAGTAGACTCACCTCAGACGAGCGGTCGGGCTGATCGGCGGCAATCGATTCGGCATCACCTTGATACCAGGCTGGTCGCACGTCCCACCAACAAACGGAGCCGGACAATTCACGGTCGTATCATCGATCTGAGCCAAGGTGGCATCAGCGCCGTCATTGCCGCCGACCTGCAGTTAGGAGAGGTGATGGAACTGCGGTTCGGCCTGCCCTATGCGGCCACCGGTGTACTGCTGGAAGCCGTCATTCGCCGCCGTGAAAGTTACCAGTACAGCCTGGAATTCACTCATGTAACCGCTGCCGATCGAGCCAAGATCGATCGCACCTGCGCGGCCTTGCTCCTGCTCCAGTGAATGGATGTGCCCCGGTGTGTAAGACATCAAGCTCTTCATTTGGGCTTGAGTGCGGTTGTTGACTCAGCTTTCGCCCTTTTGCTTGTCCCTGCGCCGGTTAAGCCCTCCATGGAACGGGTCTAATGTAAGCTCCCGTGTGGGCCCCTCACCTCGTGTACCATCAATCCTGAAATGCCATTCCGCCCCTGGATACGCTGGAAGTCCGAGCGTTCGCAACCCGGTACGTTCGCTGAGGATCTCGTGCGCCTCTGCGCCGACCCCCGTGTCCACCGTCTCTTCGACTGGTTCACCCGCCACGAGCGGGAGATTGCCGATTTCCAACTGGCCATCGCATCCATTCCTGCCCCGCCCTTCGCCGAGCAAGCCCGCGCCAAATGGCTCGGCGAACGGCTCCACTCCCTCGGTCTGGCTACTACCACCGATGCTGTTGGAAATCTGCTCGCCCCCACTCCCAGCCTCCATCCGGAGGCCGCCGCCGTCGCCCTTAGCGCTCATCTCGATACGGTCTTTCCCGCCTCCGCTCCGATCCATATTCAGCGCGAGCAAGCCCGTCTCACCGGTCCCGGCATCAGTGACAACGGCTGCGGACTCGCCGCTCTCTGGGCCCTGGCCGCGGCCTTGCATGACGTAGGCATCGTCACCTCCGCTCCCGTGCTCTTCGTTGCCAACGTCGGTGAGGAGGGCGAAGGCAATCTTCGTGGCATCCGTTATCTTTACCGCGAATGCCTTTCGCCCGGCTCGAATTCCGCTGCCGGGGATGACCCCGCGCCAAAGTTAGCGTTCCTCATTGCGCTCGACGGTGCCGGGAACGGCAACATCATCTCGCAAGCACTGGGCAGCCGCCGCTTTGAAATCGTCATTACAGGCCCCGGCGGCCATTCCTGGAGCGACTATGGAGCGCCCAATCCCATCGTAGCCGCCGCGCTCATCGTAGACGCGCTGTTCCGCATCCCTCTGCCCGTCAATCCCCGTACCACGCTCAATGTCGGAACCATCGAGGGTGGCACCTCCGTCAATACCATTCCCGAGCGCGCCGTCCTCAAGGTTGATTTCCGCTCCGCCGGCCCCGAGCATCTGGACGATCTCGAGCAGCAGCTTCGCCGCGTGGTCGCCGATGCCTGCTCGGAAGCCGAGTCGCAATCGCCGCAGCTTCGCCCGCGCCTCAGCCACTCCATCGCCAAAATCGGCGAGCGCCCGGCTGGAGAGCTGCCTGCCTCCTCGCCTCTGTTAGCTGCCATCCGCGCGGTCGACGCCCAACTCGGAATCCAATCGCAAATTCTGCGCGCCTCTACCGATGCCAATGTCCCGCTCTCCCTCGATCTGGAGGCGATCTCCCTTGGCGCCGGAGGCACCGGAGGCGGAGCCCACACCCTGCACGAGTGGTTCGAACCCGCCGGACGCGAGCAGGCGCTCAAGCGTCTCGCTCTGCTCATCCTTCTTCTCGCCGGTCTCCCGCCTGACGTTCGCCCCCGCGATGCCGCGCCCCTACCCAATCCTCAGGAGCCCCGCTGATGTCGCGTTCGCTCAAGGCCCACCTCCTGCTGTTGGCCGCAACTTTTGTCTGGGGTTCCACCTTCATCGTCATCAAGTCGGCGCTTGCCGACGCCACCCCGCTCGTCTTCAACGCCGTGCGCATGACCTTTGCCGCCGTAGTCCTCTGCCTCATCTTTTTTCGCCGCTTGCGCCACCTCCCCGTCGGAGCCCTGCGCGCCGGCTTTGAGATCGGAACCCTCATGTGGCTCGGCTATGAATTCCAAACCGCCGGCCTGCTTTACACCTCGGCTTCCAAGTCCGCCTTTCTCACCGGAATCTCTGTCGTCCTCGTCCCGCTTCTGCTCGCCGTTCTCTGGCGACGCCACATCAACCGCTACACCCTCGCTGGAGTCTGCGCCGCCTTCGTCGGCCTCTACCTTCTCTGCGTCCCGCCCGGCCAAACTTTTCCTCTCACGTCGCTCAATCGCGGAGATCTCCTCACCCTCGCTTGCGCCGTAGCTTTCGCCTTCCAAATCATCATCCTCGGACGCAGCGCCCAGCACTATGACTTTGCCCACCTCGTCCCCGTTGAAATCGCCGTGTGTGCTCTCTGGATGCTCATCTCGATCCCCATTGCTGACCGTCACGGCTTCATTCGGTTCAACCTCGCCATGCTTTGGGCGCTCACGGTCACCGCCCTGCTCGGAACCGTCGCCTGCTTCATTGTCCAGGCTTGGGCGCAGCGCTTCACTCCGCCGACTCACACCGCGCTCATCTTTTCGCTGGAGCCGGTCTTTGCCGGACTCACCTCCTACGTTCTCATCGGTGAGCGCCTAGGCTCCCGAGGCATGCTCGGCGCCGCCCTCATCCTCACCGGCGTCCTCGCCAGCGAACTTCTCGGCCATGTCCAGAAGCCTGAAGAAGAACTTGCTGAAGAAGCCAGCTAGCACAGCCCCAACGTTTAGTTTTGAGAGTGTCATCCTGAGCGGTCAGCGAAGGATCCCCGTACTGCCCGTATACCCTGTGCGGCCTCAACTTTCTGCCGATGATCGATTTTCTTCTGCCTCAAGTTTTTCTGCCCGAAATCGATTCTCAGCCTCGCAAGAGTTAGCATAATCGTGACCTATGACCACCATCCCTGCCCGAGACCGTCTCATCCTGCTTCAGTCCATCACCCTCGCCTGGATGCTCGTCGAGTGTGCTGTCTCGCTCTTCTCTGCTGCACGCGCGCATAGCCCTGCTCTCCTCGCCTTCGGTTTTGACAGTTTTGTCGAATTGCTCTCCGCCTTGCTGGTCGTCCTCGCCTTGGCTCCGCGCTTCGGTTTCAACCACCGCCAAATCGATACCGTTTCCGGGGTTTTGCTCTTCATTCTCGCCGCCGTTGTCGGTCTCACTTCAGTGGCGGCCTTGGCCGGTAAAGTTCAACCCGAGGCGAGCCTCCTCGGAATCGCCATCACCATGGCTGCCATGCTCGTCATGCCTCTGCTCGCGTGGCAGAAGCGCAAACTCGCGCGCCGAACCGGCAACAACGCGCTTGCCGCCGATGCCGTCCAGTCCGCCACCTGCGCCTATCTCGCTCTCATCGCGCTCGCCGGCCTCGGCCTTAACGCCGTCTTCCACATCGCCTCGGCAGATTCCCTCGCCGCCCTCGCCGCCACTCCCATTCTGATTCTTGAGGGCCGACGTGCCATGAGAGGACAGAGTTGCGGCTGTGGCCAATTGCCACCTGCCTCCTAATTCTCGATTGACGAAGTGAAGGACCCCCGCACCGCTCAATTCTCCAGTGCCGCTCCAGAGCTTTTCGGCGGCAATCGATTTTGCACCTGACTCTCCCCTCAGCTCTTTTCCCTAATTCCGATAACTAACCCCTACTCCGATTTTTGTTGACGAATTCCCACCGTTTCGCGTCTAACCAACCAACCTGAACCGGCGTGGAATTTCTACGCCCGGTCAGCGCGCGCCTTTCTTTTACCGAGTTAAGATAGGTTGCAGATTGACTTTGCCGGAGGGCACATGGAACCGCTGAAAGATGCAAGCGGATTGCCGCAGGATCAGATGACGAAGAAGAGAAATCGTTTTGCGCCACTTTTCGTAGGATCGGTCACCATGGCGTTGGTGCTGATCATCGGCACCGTTCTCACCTACACGGCTCGCGCCAAGGCCGTCGATAGCGCCGACGCACCTCAGTTGAGTGTGCCTGCCGTCCACCAGCATGACAACGAATTTGCTCGGGTCGCTAAGGCCGTCGAGCCCACGGTCGTCAACATCAATACCGAATCCACCATTAAAAACCCGCACAAGCGTCTTCACCGCATGCCGACGCCAAACAATCCCGACGATGACCAGGATAATGAAGGCAACGGCAATCTGCAGGATTGGTTTGACCGCTTTTTCGGCCAGGAGCCCAATGGCGTTCCCGGATCGCCTGACGGCGGTGATATGACCTCGCAGTCGCTCGGCTCTGGCGTCATCGTCAGTTCCAACGGCTACATCGTTACCAACTTCCACGTGGTCGATAAAGCCGACCGCATTCGCGTCAGCCTCATGGGTGAACCCGCTACGGTCAGCTATCCCGCCAAGGTCATCGGTACGGATCGCGAGACTGATCTCGCTGTCCTCAAGATCGATGTCAACCACCCGCTGCCCGCCGCCAAACTCGGCAACTCAGACAGCATGCAGGTCGGAGACTGGGTGCTAGCCATTGGCAGCCCCTTCGGACTCAAGTCCACCGTCACCGCCGGAATCATCAGCGCCAAGGGCCGCAATATCGTCCCCGGACGCCAGTTCCAGTCCTTCCTCCAGACCGATGCCGCCATCAACCCCGGTAACTCCGGCGGTCCCTTGGTGGACATGGACGGTGAGGTTATCGGCATTAACACCGCCATCTACACGGAAAGCTCCGGCTATCAGGGCGTGGGCTTCGCTCTTCCATCCGATACCGTCGCCCAGGTTTTCAACCAACTGGTCTCGCCCGCGCACAAGGTCGAGCGCGGCTCCATCGGCATCACCTTTAGCGCCGAGCCCAATCCCGCGGTCACGCGTATGTATGGCGGCGGCAGAGGCATCATCGTGCAGGACGTTACACCCGGCGGCCCGGCCGCGCAGGCCGGCCTCAAACCAGGCGACGCCATCACCTCTGTGGGCGGTAAGAACGTCACCACCGGCGATGAACTTGTCTCCGAGGTTAGTGCTCATCATCCCGGAGACAAACTGAGGATCGGATATCTTCGTAATGGGAAACCGGAGGAGGCCACCGTAACCGTGGCCGACCGGCAGAAGCTCTTCGGCGCTCAGTTGGGTACCAATGAAGAGGAAAATGAAGAGCAGGCGCCCAAGGAAGGCAAACTCGGAGTGACCGTCAAACCGGTTCCCGCTGCTGCCGCCAAACGCTTGAATCTGCCGCCTAATCAGGGGGTTTTGGTGCTCGATGTCAAGCCCGGAGGCTTCGCCGATTCGGTCCAGATCGGGCGCGGCGATGTCATCCTTGAAATCAATCGTCAGCCGGTCAACGATCCCGATTCCTTTGCCAAAATCGAATCAGGATTGAAGTCAGGGCAAGACGTTGTTTTCGTAGTCCGCCAGGCCGGACAGGGACAGAACGGAACAAATACCTTTTTAGGAGGCACCCTTCCGTAGTAGGCTATAGAAATCCCCACTACGCCGCCGGACATCACATTTCGGTGTCCGGTTGGCGTGCGGGAAATCGGCCAGGCCTTTCACAGCGCTTCCGCACGGTCGAATTCTGATACGCCACGGGGATTGTTCATCTCCGTAGAGGTGTGTTTGATGTTCTCAATCACGAAGCTAAAAACCACGGCCTTGGTCGCCTCGGTCGTCCTCCTGTGCATCTCGCCTTTGGCCGCGGCCCTCAAGACGAGGCCCAGCGTAACTGCGCGCACTTCATCGCATGCACACTTGAAAGCCTCATCCTCGCGTGCCTCATCCAGAACTTATTCGAACAAATCGTCGAGAACGACTGTTGCGAGCACCCGCCAACGTAGAGGCAAAGTTCAAAGCGTCAAATTTCAAACCGCCGCCAAGCCCAGGTTCCATGGCCAGCAGGCCATTGACGAAGCCCGCACCCTGGAAATTCAGCAGGCTCTGGTCCGTGAGCACTATCTTCTTGACGGCGAAGCTACCGGTGAGTGGAATCAGGCGACCCGCGATGCCCTGACCCGCCTCCAGGGCGACAACCACTGGCAGACCAAAATCGTTCCCGACGCCCGGGCTCTCATCATGCTCGGCCTTGGCCCCAGCCAGCAGAATCTGCTCAACCCGGAGAGTGCAGCCGTTGCCATGCCGTATCAGAGTGGAATCGAGAAACCCACAAACGGCGGATCGAACTAGCCATCATTCTCGCACGTAAAAGCGCGGCCACATGGCCGCGCTTTTTACGTTGTGCTCTTGCCTTGCCGTAGCCTTGTTCCTGTCGTTGTTGTCCTACTCTTGCTTCTATTCTTGCCTTGCTCTTGCTGTTGCTGTTGTTCTTGTTCTGAAGGTGTCATTCTGAACAAAGTGAAGAATCCCCGCGCCGATCAAATCTCCAGCGCAGCTTCAAGCTTTTCAATAGATTACTTTCCTCGCCAACGGTCCTTCCCTAAAGCAGTACCAATCAGGCAATCGTTGCCAACATTAACGAAGAAGTAATTTCTCGGCCTCAACGATTATCTTCACAGTCAATCGTTCGCTGCTTATTCCGAGTAGAACCCCTCGCGCGTCTGCACCGTCAAATCTCCATTTCGAGTGCTCAAGCGCAGTTTGTGATAGCCACTCTCAGCCTTATCTGGTGTATAGCTCAAGCTGTACTGATGCCGCATCTCTTCCTCAATTTGCGCGTAGATCTGCTCTGCCGTCAGCTTTTTTGAAAGCTCAAAATATCTTCCGCCGGTCTCTTTTGCAATCTGCTGCAGAATTTTCTTGCCGTCGGTCTTGTTCTCACGCGGAGTGCTCTCTGGGCCGCGCCGCCGCCCGCCGCCCGGATAACCACCGCCGGGAAATGGCCCGCCGCCACCGGGATAGCCACCACCTCCAGGAAAGCCGCCGCCGCGCCGCCCACCACCGCCCTGGGGTTGTTGTTCTTCGCGCTCCGGCGCAACGTACACGCAGTAAACCAGCGTGTCCGCGCGCTGTGCCGATTCGATCGCGCGCTGCAACGATGTTTTGCTGTCGCGGTCCACTCCATCGGAGAAGAGCACCACCGCCTTGCGTCCCTGCTGGCCCTTCAGCACTTCATCGGAGGAGAGAAAAATCGCGTCGTACAACATGCTTCCGCCGAAATAGAAATGCGGCTGCTGCGGGTCTTGATCGTCGCGCCTGCGTCCGCTGCCGGAGTTGTGCGGCGCGTCGCCGACTGAAATCTCGTCGATTCCTTTGGCAAGCTTGTCATGCGACGTGGTTACGTCCTGCAGCAGTTCCACCTCTTTGTCAAAGTGCAGCACAAAGGCTCTGTCCTTGTTTTCGCGCAGCAGGCGATTGACGAAGTCGGTGCCTGCCTTGCGCTCATCCGCGAGCGCCTTACGTTGTCCCGGCCCGGTGTCTGCCAGTACGCCAAACGTCAGCGGCAGATCGCTTTCATGCACAAGCTGGGTGATTAACTGCGCGCGGCCGTCCTGCTCCAGGACGAAGTCCTGCTTGTTGAGGTTGTTTACCGGTTGCCCCTTCTTGTCGCGCACAACCGCGAGCAGGTTGACCTCTTTCACCTTCACGGAAAAGGTTGGCGGCGGGGCAGCATTCGGCGCGGCAGCGGGAGGCTGCTGCGCAATCGCCGCTAATGCACAGACGAAAACTGGAAGCGTAAGGCTCAGAGCGCGAACGGACCGTAAGGTTTGCATGGTACAAAGAATCGCACATGCCGGCCGCCGTGGAAACCCGCATCAGAGATGCTTATTGGCGATTCCCAACGCTGAATAGGGAGACGCATCTTGACCGGGATTCAGCGCAGTTAATCCAGCAACGCTGGAATGATGGCCGCAGAACAAAAGGCCCGCCAGCAGAGACGGGCCTTGCCTTCCGAATGAGTACAGTTCAGGTGGTACTTTCCATTTTTTGCGAGTTGCCGGTGAGTGTTGAATATAACGCTGCAACCGCGACAATAACATTGGCCACGACGACGGGCATGGCGTGTATGAGCAACCCGTAAGTGATCCATAGGATTGCGGCGCCAGCCTGTATCAAGCGAAGGGTCGCGGGTTTCTTGAAGAAATAGGAGAAGCCGAAGCAAGCCGTTGCGATCCAGCCAATCCAACTCAGCATCACTGTGCCTCCGTCGCGCCTGAAGTTGTAGCAGCGGAAGTCGAGCGCAGAGTGAGAACATCGGTGCGCATGCGCGCCCACTCCTGCACCAGAAAACCTTGTGCTTCAAAGAAGCGGCGAATCTGCGGCTGCGTCCAATGTGCCACCTCTTCGAGGATAGGCACCAGAACACTGAGGGCGTTATCGCTGAGCACAGTGCGCCTGGCAATCTGGGTCACGCAACGCGATTCGGAGACCGCGATGGTGAGTCCATCGCCTTCGTTCACATGCAGCATGGCGTTCATATCAGAGCTGCCATCGCCGGCATAGACCACGTGATCGGGGCCGATGGAATGCTCGGCCTGGAGTTGTGCGATGCGCGTCACTTTGCCGTAACCGGCAGTGCAGCGAATGAGTCGCTCGATCGCACCACTGGCGCTGTATTGGAATTCGGTTCCGTAAATGTGACCGGCCGGCACAATGCCATCCAGCGCCGACTGCACGATTTCCACCGGCGCAGCGGAGAGCACGTAGAAGTCGAACTCATAGCCGGGAATGCCTTCGCGCAAAGTCCGGTAGAGAAGTTCGATGTTTTCCTTGAGCGGGATGCGCTTGCCGGTTTCGATCAAATGCTCACGGCGAACGCGTGAGCTGAACGCCGGATCGTGCAGGAGCAGGTATGCTAATTCTGCGCCCTGCTGCACGAGATTCAACTGTGCCATACCCGCCGCTTTTTCCTGAAACTCCTCAACCGGAATTCCAAGAAGTTCGGTGAGGACCAGGCCAGAGTCATTGAAGCTCAAGGTCTGGTCGAAGTCGCTGGCGAACAAATACTGCTTGATTATAGCTTCACTCATATTACTTACTATGATAGGCCCCCGGGCTATGGCGATGGTGAATTTGAGGTTAAGCGGTGATCGAATGTATTGATTGAATACATGGCTTTGCGTGATAGCTACTTTTGTGTAGTGTTTATAGTAGTTTGCAGAGCTTGACAAACTTACTCATATGAATTTGCATCACGTGCGGGAACAGCGAATGGTGAGTTAGAGCGGGGAGAACAAAGGGTTTTCAGGTGACAAAGCAAACTCTCACCCGCACATGGCGGGTGAGAGGCTCAGTCTCAATAACGTTGCGTGATGAATTCAGTAATGCTGTCGTAGGCCTGAACCAGCGTTTCTTCCTGCGGCAGAAAGACGATTCTCATGTGGCGCGTGCCAGGGCGTTGTCCAAAGCCTGCGCCGTGGACGCATAACACATGTTTCTGGGTGAGCAAATCGGTGACAAACGTGAGGTCGTCTTCAGGAATGTCAAGCTTGGGGAAAGCGTAAAAGGCTCCGCGCGGAGTGACCAGTGAAACGCGCGGAGTGCGTGCGGCCCACTCAACCGTGAGGTCGCGGCGGCGGCGCAACTTGGCACGTACGACTTTCAGATGATCCTGCGGCCCCTCAAGCGCGGGAGCAATAGCGCGCATGAACGGGTGGGGAGCTGATAGCCGGGCGCGCAATAACTTGTAGACTGCCTCCAGGTAGTCGTGGAGCGACTCCGCAGGGCCGGTTGCAACCGCCCATCCAATGCGCCAGCCGGGCACCAGATACGCCTTCGATAGTCCGTTGAAGGTGATGACCGGAAGGTCGGGCGCAAGAGTTGCAATCGAGAGGTGTTCGCATTCATCTTCGTCGAGGATGAGTTTGTCGTAGATCTCGTCGGCGAGAATGAGCAAATTATGGCGGCGCGCCAGTTCCGCTACCCGCTCCAGCGTGGCGCGCGAATAGATGGCGCCTGTGGGGTTGTTGGGATTGATCAGCAGAATTGCCTTGGTGCGCGGGTTGATGCGTGCCGCAAGGTCATCGAGGTCAGGCTGCCAACCGTTTTCCTCGCTCACGAGATAAGGGTTGGGTTCGGCTGAGATTTTTCCGAGCACCGCGCCGTAGAGAGGATAATCCGGGCAGGGCGTGAGCACATTGTCGCCGGGATTGATTAGCGCGGTGAGGCAGTGGTCGATGACTTCGCCGGAGCCGAAGCCAACCATGATGCCCTGAATATTCTGGAAGCCGCGGGCCTCGGCCTGGGCACGGATGGCGGCGACGGCCGAGGCTTCGCCGAGCGATTCGCCATAGCCATTGAAGCCTTCGTGCATGGCGCGCTCCACGGCTTCGATCATGTGGGGCGGAGTGGGAAAGTCGAACTTACCGGGGTCACCGATGTTGAGGTAAAGAATCTTATGACCTTGGCGCGCAACCTGATCGGCAACGACGGCGAGATCGCGGATAGCATAGCTCACGTTCGCCATGCGGGTTGCAGGCGCTATATGGTACGTCACATTGGTAATCATTCAGTTGGCAGTCATTCAATAAGGGGCTCTGTGTTTATTGAACCCTATGCGGGAGCGAAGTGCAAGCGCGAGTTACAGAGACTCGGCTTTGCCGCGATCTCAGCAGCCGTCAGCAAGGTTGCTGAAGGTCTATTCCGGACGGTCGATCTGAGCGCGCTGCATTCGCCGGAATATGGATGCATGATGGGCCGACTGCAATACAGGAACATGGAAACTCAAACCGCCGCCGCCTTTGCACGCAGTATGGAGCGAATATCATCCGGACGACAAAATTCGATTGCTCCAGCATCCAGTGCGGTTGTCCACATTCGATTGTCTGGTGAGCGGTGAGTGCACACAATCGTCAGATCGTCAAACGTACGTACCAATTCGCGTACTTCTTCCAAGTTCACAACTTCCAGATCGAGCACTGCCATTCGTGCTTTGGGGTGGCGCAACAGCAATGTGCGCAGTTCCAATGCGCTTTCGGCCACTATTACCTCGGAAAAGTGCGAGTGGAGTTTGTTCGATAATGCTTGCGCGATGGCGGAATCGTTCTGTGCGATGATAATGGTCGCCGACGGCATTACTCTCTCCGTATCAACAATTGCGTGTACCTTGCGGCTCTGGTCGTAAGGTACAACTCAAAGACTTGCCTTAGATTTTGCTAAGAAATGCCGTGCCCCGTGCGCTGTTTCTGTCTGGGTAGGAGATGCCGTAGCGGGCCTGTGAAATTCAAGCGGAACCAGGCAAACCTCGCCGGAATCGCTGAGTTCGATGGTCATGGTTGCTGCACAACGCTCACAGAGCCAAAAGTGTTCAAGGGACGATTCGTCGCTGCGATCGGAATCAACGGGCTTCTTGCCGGCCAGCACCCTTTTTCTAGCCACCGCAGCAAAGTCTATGCAGAATAGTCGGCCCTGCCCAAAGTAGTGAAAGGTTGCGTCACAACGCGGGTTGAAACATTTCGAAAGCATCGGCGACCTTCGCTCACTCCGCAATGGGCACGCCACAATGCGGATAAAGATGGACTAATGTAAATATGAGATGCCGCCAATGCAGCGTTGGTTGTAAACGGTATAGGCGACGTTGTGCCGTGTGCGGTACAACGTCCTATTTGCAAGCAAGGCTTCCGGCAAATCCCTGTAGCGACGAACCATGGTGCGTTCGCGAGAGCCACTTTGGGCACTGGCAATGGTTTGCAGCGGCGGGGCAGCGGCAGGAGCTGAGGTGGAGGCGTACGGCTTCACAGAGCCCTATTTACTCTTAGAGTTCACTCGCAATATGGGGTTCAATAAAAAATGTAGTCCAACGTGATGCAAGCAAATGACTATTCCGGGCGGTCGATCTGAGCGCGCTGTAGACGGTCAGAGTAATCAACGTAGACGGACTTCCATTCGGTATAGAAGTCGAATGCGCCAATACCGCCCTCGCGATGGCCGTTGCCGGTCTGCTTGACGCCGCCGAAAGGAAGATGAACTTCGGCACCGATGGTGGGTGCGTTGATGTAGGTGATTCCGGCGTCCAGATCGCGGATGGCGGCAAAGGCGCGGTTTATGTCCTTGGTATAAAGCGAAGACGAGAGGCCATATTTCACGTCGTTGGCGATCTCGATTCCATGTTCGAGTGAATCGCACGGGATGCAGGAGACAACCGGGCCAAAAATTTCCTCCTGAGCGATGCGCATTTTCGGATCGACATCAGAGAAGACCGTGGGCTCGATGAAGAATCCGTGCGCGCAATCAGGGTTCTGCAGGCGATTGCCGCCAGAGGCAAGGCATGCGCCTTCGTTCCTGCCGATCTCGATATAACGGAGAACGGTTTCCATCTGCTGCTGGTTGACGACCGGTCCGACGTCCACGCTCTCATCCAGACCGTTGCCAAGGCGGAGGAGCCGGGAGCGCTGCACCAGGTCATCAAGGAAGCGCTGGTACACACCTTTTTGGAGGATGATGCGGCTGGTGGCCGTACAGCGCTGTCCGGCGGTGCCGAAGGCTCCCCAGAGCGCGCCTTCGAGGGCCAGTTCGAGATTGGCGTCGTCGAGCACGATCATCGGGTTCTTACCGCCGAGTTCGAGCGAGCAGCGCTTGAAGGTGTGGGCGCAGCTCTCGCCGATGATGCGGCCCACCTCGCTCGATCCGGTAAAGGAGATGGCGCGAACCAAGGGATGTTCGGTGAGCGGAGTGCCGATGTCGGCGCCATGGCCGGTAACGATGTTGACGACTCCGGCGGGGACTCCGGCTTCGGTGAGGGCGCTGACTAAGTTGAAGACGGAAAGAGGCGTGTCCGCAGCGGGCTTGATGACACAGGTGTTGCCGGCGACCAAGGCAGGGAAGAGCTTCCACGAAGGGATCGCCATGGGAAAGTTCCAGGGACAGATCATGCCAATGACACCGACCGGCTGGCGGGTACACATGGCGAACTTGTTGGGCAGCTCGCTGGGAGTGGTGAAGCCGTACATGCGGCGCCCCTCGCCGGCAAAATAGTAGCCGGTGTCGATGGCTTCCTGGGTGTCGCCGCGGGTTTCCTTGAGAACTTTGCCCATCTCGCGGGTCATGTCGCGCGAGAAGGCTTCCTTTTGCCGCTCCAGGATGGATGCGGCCTTCATCATGATCTCGGCACGGCGGGGGGCGGGCACGCGGCTCCATTTCTTGAAGGCGGCGTGAGCGGCCTGGACGGCCAGATCGACTTCCACGGCACCGGAGCGCTGGAAAATGCCGACGAGCTCACGCGTATCGGCCGGGTTTCGATTCTCACAGGTGTTGCCGGAGCTGGCTGGAACCCATTTTCCATCAATAAAGTTGCTGAAGGTCCTGGCTTGGGAAGCGGTGGTAGACATGGAAGCAGCTCTCCGGAAAAGATTTAGGAGACTCGCCCTCTGCTGTAAGGCCGCAGAGTACGCGAAACAATGACCGGATATGGTAGTCGGCGTCCGGGTGCGGTGGCAAGCATGGACTTAGGTAATGTCCGCCTTTTTGCGCACCACCCTGTAAATCGGCCAAACTAAGGCGGCAGCGCGGCTCCAGTCCGGTGGATGGTCATCGCAAATAGCTGTTCTGCTTTGCTTTTTGCGGCCATGAATTTTGCGGGACGGGCTTTTCAAGGGCGGGGGGAGTAGTAAGATAAGGGATGAGTCCCGGCTAGTGCTCTTAACGCATTGGTATGCAGCAGTCCTACCCGTACTATTCTGAGAGCAGATCTAAGACTGAGTTTTCCTGGACGGGAAGGGCAGGTGCCGGGGGGTGAGTTCCGCATGGGCGGCCTTGCCGGCGTGATTCTTCTCGGACGGAAAAAGAGAGACAGCAAAGAAGATGTCAAACAACGGCTTCCACACCGGTTCGCGTTTCGGGAATTTGCGCTCGTTATTCAGCATGTTCTCAAGCGACCTTGCAATTGACCTGGGCACGGCGAACACGCTTGTCTATGCACGAGGCAAAGGCATCGTAGTCAACGAGCCATCGATTGTCGCGATCAACAAGAACACCAACGAAGTGGAAGCGGTGGGCAAGGAAGCCAAGGAGATGCTTGGCCGCACGCCCGGCAATATCGTTGCCATTAAACCGATGAAGGACGGCGTGATCGCCGACTTCAAGATCACTGAAAAGATGTTGAATTACTTCATCCAGAAAGCGCATAACCGCAAGATGCTGGTGCATCCGCGAATCGTCATCGGGGTGCCGAGCGAGATTACGCAGGTGGAAAAACGCGCGGTCATGGACTCGGCATATCGTGCCAAGGCCAGCGAAGTGCATCTGGTGGAGCAGGCGATGGTCGCCGCCATCGGCGCGGGACTTCCCATTACCGAGCCCAGCGGCAACATGGTGGTCGATATCGGCGGCGGCACCACGGATATCGCGGTGATTTCGCTGAGCGGCATCGTTTACTCGCGTTCGGTTCGCATGGCCGGCAACCAGATGGATGAAGCCGTGATGAACTACCTGAAGCGCAAGTACAACCTGCTGATCGGTGAGCGCACGGCGGAACAGATCAAGATTGAAATCGGCTCCGGCTATCCCCTGGAGAAGCCGTTGACCATGGAGATTAAAGGGCGCAATCTGATTGAGGGCGTGCCCAAAACGATTACCATCGACGATAGCGAAATCCGCGAGTCCCTGAGTGAGTGCGTCGGCACCATCATGAATGCGATTCGAGTTGCGCTGGAACGCACTCCGCCGGAGTTGAGCGCCGACATCAGCGACCGTGGTATTGTGCTCACGGGCGGCGGCGCACTGCTCAAGAATCTTGACAAGCGCATCCGCGAAGAGACCGGTCTGCCGGTTTCGATTGCCGACGACCCGCTGGCCAGCGTGGTCTTAGGCACAGGCAAAATGCTCAGTGACTTCAAACTTCTGCGCAAGATCAGCATCGAGTAAAAACACAGGGGGCCGGAGCGGTGCTCCGGCCTTGCGCTTCGCAGGGGCGATGAGCTGCCGGCAGGCGCAAAGCTCCGCTTGCCGGTGGTTATGGCCTGTGTTGCCGCGGCCGATGAAGGCAAAAGCACTGAAAATCTGAACCGATGAATTTTTTCTCGCGGCACAAGAATACGGTGGTCCTGGCGACGGTGCTGCTGGCACAGTTTCTGCTACTGGCGATGCAGGTGAAGCGCCAGACGGCAGAGGGCCCGGTGCGACTGATCCGGCTGCTGACCGTGAGCGCTTTTGCGCCTTTCGAACGCCTGCTTATTTATTCGGGCGAGAATTTGCGCGGAATATGGTCGAACTATATCGATCTGCGCAACGTGCGGAGCGAGAATGCGCGGCTGAAGGCTGAAGCCGAACGGATGCGCCTGGAGCGCGCACGAGAGCAGGAAGATGCTCGCCAGGCGCGCCGCATCCAGGCGCTGCTGGGATTCAAGGAACAATGGATTGATACGACGGTCGCTGCCCAGGTGATCGGAACAAGCGGTACCGAAAGCTCACGCGTGCTGTATCTCGACAAGGGAACTAAGGATGGTATCCGGGCGGATATGCCGGTGATTACGCCGGACGGGGTCGTGGGCAAGGTGCTGACCGTGTACGGCGAAACCGCGCAGGTTCTGGTGATCAATGATCCGACGAGTGGAGTGGGTGCGACCCTGGTGAACTCGCGGCTGCAAGGCATTGTGAAGGGCACCCCAACCGGAGATGTGCAACTCAACTATATTATGAGCGACGAAGCCGTGCAGCCGGGCGAAGCGCTGGTAACCAGCGGCGGAGATAGGGTCTTTCCGAAGGGGTTGCCGATCGGCACTGCAGTCCGGGTTTCCCCGGGGCGGAACCTGTTTCTCGATATCAAGGTGAAACCAGCGGTGGATTTGGATCGCCTGGAAGAGGTGCTGGTCATTACCGAGCAGAAATCGCGCGCGCCGGACACGGCCGGACTGGGGCCGATTCGCGCTGCTGACATTCTCGCGGAGCATCTGCCGGGAGTTCCACAGACGATGCCCGGCGATGCATCGCAGCAGCCATCGCAATCCGCACCTGGGCAAACTGCTCCGGCGGCAGGTGCGACACCGCAGGCCGCGCCGCAGAAGCCATTGACGGCCAAACCGCAGACGGTAGCCGCAGCCGCAGGTGCCAGCGCGGCCAAGCCACCGCTCGCAAAGCCCGCAAGGATCAGCGCGGGCGCGCCCACGGCAGTTCAGAAGCCGCCCGCGCCGAAGCCTACAACGCCGAAGCCGGTGACAGCACCGAAGTCCGCAACACCGAAGCCGGTGTCTCCGAATGCAAGTGGACCGAAGCCAAAGACCACTGCAGCTGTGCAGTCAGCAGGCGCGAATGCCGCCAAGCCACCGGTAGCCAAAGCCGCCAAAACAAGCGCGAGCGCTTCCACGGCAGTTCAGAAGCCGGCGGTGCCGAAGCCTGTAACAAAACCGGGGTCGCCCACGATAGTTCAGAAGCCACCCTCGCCAAAATCCGCGACGCCAAAACCGGCGAGTGCGAGTGGAGTGAAGCCAAAGCCGGCCTCCGCTGGAGGGACGCGTCAACCATGAGAACCGTGAATCTGAGCTACACATCGCGCGAACAGGTTGAGGTTTATCGCTTCTCCTGGCCGATGTCGGTGGGCTTGCCAGTGCTGCTGGTGGGATTGCAGGCGTTTCTGCCGGTGAGGCTGCCCTTCTTCCGGATCTTCGATTTTGGATTGTTGCTCACGATCTTCTTTGCGGTCTCCCGGCGAAGCCAGTTGAGCGGAACGCTGACCGGTGCTGCCATTGGATTGCTGCAGGATGCGTTCACGCACACGCCTTTCGGCGTATTCGGGATTGCAAAAACGCTGGTTGGCTATGGCGCCTCATCGATCGGAATCCGGATCGACGTGGAGAATCCAGGCTCGCGTTTCCTGTTGGCTTTCTTCTTTTACGGCGTCCATCAGGCGGTGTTTGTGGCCATTGAACGTGAGTTGATGGGGCAGTCGATTCATCTTAATCTAGGGCAAGAGGCTGGAGCGGCGGTCGCTAATTCCGTAATGGCAGTGTTTCTGTTTGCCTTGTTGAACCGCTTCAAGATCAGGGATTAGGGAAATTTCCGGGTTGCAGTCACCATGTATGGTCGCGAAGAAAAAGTTCCGCTAATTCGTCTGGCGATGGCGCAGTACATCATACTGGGCATTTTCCTGCTGCTGGTGTTTGGGCTCTGGCGTTTGCAGGTGCTGCACTCGGATTACTACACGAGCCTGGCCGAGCAGAACCGGGTGAAGGAAGTTCCCATCCTGGCGCCGCGCGGAAAGTTACTGGACCGCGAAGGCCGCCCGATCGTCGATAACTATCCTTCGTTTTCGGCGCTATTGCTGCGCTCGCAGGGCAAGGTCAGCGACTCCAACCTGGATGCGATTGCCGAGGGTTTACATCTCGATGCCGCAGACCTGAAGGCGCGAGTGAAGCGGCTTTCGGCAATGCCGGGTTATCAGCCGATCTTCATCAAGTTTGACATCACTCCGGACGAATTGGCATTTGTCGAATCGCACCGCAATGAATTCCCGGAATTGGAGACGATTACCGTGCATCGGCGTCTCTATCCAAAAAACGGATTCATGGCACACCTGATTGGCTACGTCGGCGAAGTCAGCGAAGACATGCTGAACAACCCGCGCTTTGAACTATATAACTCCGGAGACGTAGTGGGGCAGAGCGGCGTGGAAGCCGAGTACAACGACATGCTGATGGGCAAGAACGGCTCGCGGCGCGTGCTGGTGAACAGCAAGGGGAAAGAAGTCGGCGAGTTGAGCGATACTCCGGCGATTCCCGGCAAGACACTCCAGTTGACCGTCGATCTGGACTTGCAGATTGCTGCCGAAGAGGCGCTGGGTGACAAGCCGGGAGCAATCGTGGCGATGGACCCCAAGACCGGTGAAATTCTTGCGATGGCGAGCCGTCCGACCTTTGACCCGAACGCATTTGCGGTGCGCATCTCGTCGAAAGAATGGAACGATCTGTTGACCGATCCGGGCAAGCCGTTGTTGAACAAGGCGATCCAGGCGCAGTTGGCACCGGGTTCGGTGTTCAAGGTCATCATGAGCGTGGCGGGCTGGCAGGAGGGCATCGCGCAGACACTGCACGTGAATTGCGCGGGCGGCGCATCGTTTTATGGCCGCTACTTCAAATGCTGGGTGAAGGGCGCGCACGGATCGGTGACTCTGACCAAGGGCATCTACCAGTCCTGCGACGTTTATTTCTATACCCTCGCGGAGCGGCTGGGCATTGAACGCATTGCAAAGTACGCGACGGAATTAGGATTGGGGCAAAAGACAGGCATCGACCTTCCTCAGGAAGTCACCGGAGTGATGCCGAGCGAAGAATGGAAGCTGAAGAACTACCGGCAGAAGTGGTTTGCCGGCGAGACGATTTCAGTGGGCATTGGACAGGGCGCGGTGGCGGTGACTCCAGTGCAACTAATGCGCGCGGTCAGCGCGGTCTCCATGGGTGGGCTTCTGGTGCGTCCGCACGTGGTTTTTCCGGACAAGGTCCCGGAGACCTATCGCAATGCGTTGCACTACACGGATACCAAGGAAATTCCCATCGACCCGGAGGGCTGGGAGACCATCACCAACGCCCTGGGCGAGGTATTGCTGCCCGAGGGTACGGCGCCGAGCGCACATATCCCCGGCATGGACATTGCGGGCAAAACCGGATCGGCGCAGACGATCTCCAATGCCTTGAAGGCTAAGATGTCAAACAAGGAAGCCTACAAGGACAATGGATGGTTCGTGGGCTTTACGCCGCGCCGGAATCCGGATATTGTGGTCTGCGTTCTGTTCGAGGGCGGTGAGCACGGAAGGCTGGCGGCACGACTGGCGACCCAGGTCATCAAGGCATACGAGGACAAGAAAAATCACAAGCCTATGGAACACCTGAAGCCTCCATCGGATGAGGGAACACCGGAGGAGCAGACACCGGAAGCCGCGCCACCACCCTCGACAGAGATGACTGGAATGTGGAGTGATGGCGGCAGTGACGCCGGACATCTGCAGGCAGCCCGCTTCCGCACGGAGCCGGCAAAACACGAATTTCACCGTGCGGTGGCTGCGCCGGGGATGGAACAGTTCGCGCAGAATGCGCCGCCGCGCCCGAGTGATCCGCCGCAGCCGAAGCGGCGTGCATCGTGGCGGGATTTTCCCGGAGTGGTGGCTGCGCTGCCGGAACCTCCGTGGCGGGTAGGAGTTTCACATTGAGCCGCTACGTGCGCTTTCGCGATTTTGACTGGGTGTTGCTCATCTTTGTCCTGATCATCTGCATGCTTGGCGTGTCGGAAATCTACTCGGCGACGCTGCACACCAAGTTCGAGGGAATGCACATCAAGCAGGTGTACTGGATCATGGCCGGAGTGGTCCTGATGTTCCTGGTCAGCCTGATCAACTATCAGGCCCTGCTTGAATTGGTGCCATGGATGTACGGCTTCAGCCTGGTCTCGCTGATTTCGGTGCTGCTCTTCGGCAAGCGCTACCTGGGCGCAAAGCGCTGGATCGATTTCAGGATCTTCCATTTCCAGCCTTCGGAGTGGGTCAAGCTGATTCTGATTCTGACCATGGCGAAATACTTTGCGGAGTACCGGGAAAACGAGCTGCCGTTTCGCGAGCTGGTGAAGGCGGGACTGATTGTGCTGTTCCCGATCCTGCTGGTGCTGAAGCAGCCTGACCTGGGTACGGCGCTGACCTACATTCCGATTGCAGTCATGGCGCTGGCTCTGGGAGGCATGAAGCCCAAGCACGGGATTGTGATGCTGGTCATCGCGGCCGTGCTGATGCCGGCGATGTGGAAGTGGGGTCTGAAACCTTACCAGAAAGAGCGGCTTTCCACCTTTGTTGCACCCGAAGCGGACTCGCGCGGCTCGGGCTACCAGGTGATTCAGTCGCTGGTGGCCGTGGGGTCGGGCGGCGTCTGGGGGAAGGGCGTGGCTAAGGGAACGCAAACACAGGGGCAGTTTCTCCCCGTTCCGCACACCGATTTCATCTTTGCGGCTTGGAGCGAGGAGCATGGCTTTGTGGGCGCGCTGGTAGTAATGCTGCTATACTTCGGGGTGTTGATGCGTTTGATTCATGACGCACAAACGGCGCCGGACCGGGCCGGAGTCTTCCTGATCATGGGAGTGGTCGCGGTTTTGGCGTTCCACGTTCTGGTGAACGTGGGGATGGTTGTGGGATTCATGCCCGTGACGGGTATTCCGCTCCCATTGATGAGCTATGGAGGATCGTCGATCCTGTTTACGTTCCTGGCACTGGGGATTGTAATGAATGTCCGCATGCGCCGGTTTGTGAATTAGGATGACTCGTAAAGCGCGCGAAAGCTCTGGAACCACGGAAGCTTTTCGCTGCGTCCGCGCCAAGCCTTGACCACAAGCGAGGCTCGCGGAAGACAATCTTTCTGCAAAATCCCAGGAGAGCCGCCGCAAACAGGCGGATGGAATGGGTCTTCGGCGGTGATCGCCGGGGCTTTCGGCGGGGGAATTCCCAGCCGCTTACACGAGATGGAGCCCTCGATGGGAGGGCAAAGCCGGCGAGGAAGGCAATCAGGCCGGTCAGGATTGAAGATTGCGCTGCGAAGCAAGGGCGGGGAACGGCCCCATCCAACATTCCAAAAGCTTAAGTTCCAGGAATGCAGGAGAGAAGTGGCCACAAAACCCAGGCGTAGCGCAACCGGGACCGGGCGAATAGACCCGGGGAGTACGGAATCGGTGCATAGGTTCATATCAATCGCAGCTGGAGCCCTGAATGGCGCAAAGCGCCACGGCGGAACTGGCGGCATGATCCCCTCGAATCAACTGAGTGGGCGAACTCCGCTCCGTGCCCTGGCAGACAAGCCAACGGGCGCGGCGCGGCGCATTGATCTTCAATACTGACCACTCTGCCTTTACGCTTCCGGCTTACAACAGCCTGCTCACTGCGAGCAGGCCGGGAGCAAAAATGAATAAAGAATTGTACGTTTCAACCACGCCCCATGAAACCAAGGTGGCGCTGGTGGAAGACGATCAGCTGGCCGAAGTGTACTTCGAGCGAGAAAACGAGTACACGCTAGCGGGCTCGATTTACAAGGGACGAGTTACACGCGTACTGCCCGGCATGCAGTCGGCATTCGTCGATATTGGATTGGAACGCGATGCGTTCCTCTATGTATCGGATTTTCTGGAACTCCAGGACGAAGAAGAAGATGCCGAGTTCGGGGACGTGAAGGTGACTGGAGCGACTCTGGCCCAGGCCAACGGTCTGATCCTTGCCGAGCCGCAGTCTGCCGAAGAGGAAGTTTCCGAAGAGCTACAGGAAGAAGCCGCTGCCGAGGGCGAGGAAGCCCAGGGCGAAGGAAAAGAAGCCGGCGCTCCACGCTGGCGCGGACGCCGCCGCCGCCGTGGCAGAAGGGGCGGACGTGACCGCATGACGGGCGACCGTCCTGAGGCGCAGCCCGGGATCACAGACTCCGGGGTGGCCGACGAGCAAGAGAGTGCCGTCGATTCCGAGGAAGTGGCAATCGAGCGCGAGGCTGAGGCTCCGGCTCTGCGCGAGCCGAAGCGGCGCGAACTGCGCGGCTTTGAACCGCGTGGACTGGTGGTTCACGGACTCGCGCACAGCCTCGACGATGCGGACGAGATTGCGGGTGAGGTGATTCCTGAAGCGGTAGAGGCACCGGCTGAGGAAGAAAAGCCTGCTGCGCCAGCGGCGGCGACCTACACGCCTATGCTGCTCCCCGGTGAATCGATTTCGAAATACAACCGTGCCGAGGGTGAGGCCGCAGCGCCAGCTCCCGTGGCCGAGAGTGGCGCGAGCGAAGAATCGGATCGTGGCTATGGGCGTGGCCGTGACCGCGACCGTGGTGGACGTGGGCGCCGTGGCGATCGTGACCGTGATCGGGGCCGTGGCCGCGATCGTGAACGTGAACCGCGCGAGTATGAGAGCTCTGCTTTGCCGGAGAACTACACCCCAATTCTTCTGCCGGGTGAGTCGATTTCAAAGTATCGCGGGGTCGAGCCGGTGACTTCTCAGGAGCCGGTGGATGCCGCGGTTCCGGTTGAGCCGGATATCGCGGCGGAAACCGCTCCGGTCGAGGCCGCTGAAGCCGCAGCTCCGGTCGAGGAGGCTGCTCCTCACCAACCCGAGGCGGTCCCGGATGAGCCTTTATCCAGCGCCAGCTATTCGGGCGTAAGCGGGCTCCCGTCCTTGACCCAGCGTCACGCGGCAGAGGTGGAAGAGGCGGACGCCGAAGCCGCCGAGAAGGAATCGGCTGAACCGGCACCCGAAGCGGCAACGTTCAGCAGCGAGCAAGCCGTGGTTGCGGAGCCTTCCGCTGCCGAGACGACGGAGGTCGAAGCGGCGCAAAGCCAGTCAGCACCCCCGGAAGCTATTCCATCCGGAGAGGTACATGCTGAGCCAGCTCATGCGGAAGCGGGGCCGGGCGAGAACGAACCAAGCGCGATCGAGAGCGAAGCCGAGACCGGGGAAGGCGGCGCTGTCCGTCCTTCCTGGCGGGATCGCATTTCAAAGCTATTCAGTGATGCCAACGAAGAAGCTGCCACCCACAGTGAGCAGCAAGAGCCGCCCGCCGCAGAGACGAATCAAGTCGAGTTCGCGGCCGGAGAGCAAAAGGCTGAAGACGAAAGCGCGCATGAGACGAACCCGGTCTCTGGAGACAGTCAGTTCGGCAGCTTTGTGATCGAAGGCGGCCACGTGGAGCATGAAGAGCTCGATGCAGAAGAGACGGAGATGCCGGCTCTCGCGGCGCACTTCGACCGCTACGAAGAGAGCGAAATCGAAGAGGAAGAGCTCGAGGATGGAAACGGCTCTCAATTCGGGGCGGCAGTTCGCGAGAGTGGTGAAGAAAACGAGCTGGAGGACGCAGAGTACGACTTCAGTGGCGAGGAGTTTGAGGAATCCGAATTGCTCGCCGAGGAATCCGACGAAGAGGAAGAGGACGAAGGCGACGAGGAGGACGAAACCGAAGCACCCGAAGCTGCGGTCGCTCCCGAAGCGGGACGCCAGCGGCCGGAGCGTTTCGATCGTCGCGAACGTCGCGGACGCCGTCCCGCACCTCCGGCCCGCGGTGGTGGGCGGATGCGACCGCGGCAGCAGTCGCGCGCGCTGCCTCTGATCAGCGAGTTACTGAAGGAAGGGCAGGAGATCCTGGTCCAGATTGCCAAGGAGCCGATCGGCAAAAAGGGTGCCCGCATCACCAGCCACATTGCGCTTCCCGGCCGCTTCCTGGTGTACATGCCGACGGTGAATCACATCGGCGTGTCACGCAAGATCAGCAGCGACGAAGAGCGCCAGCGCCTGAAGCGAATCGTTTCCAGCGAGCGCGAGAACGGGCACGGCGGCTTTATCGTTCGAACCGCAGCCGCGAATATCAAGGAAGATGAACTGCGTGCCGACATTCGTTTCCTGAAGCATCTGTGGACCGAAATTCGCACTCGTGCCGAATCCAGCAAAAGCCCGTCGTTGATTTATCACGATCTGAATCTGGTGGAACGCATTCTGCGCGATCAGGTGACCAGCGACTTCTCGCAGATATGGGTGGACCATGAAGGCGAGTACGAGCGCGTCGTACGCTTTGCCTCGCGCTTCCAACCGAACCTGGTGCGCCGCATCAAGCTGTATACCAAGGACACACCGCTTTATGAGCAATTCGGAATTAACGAGGAGATCAACAAGAGCCTGAAGTCCAAGGTGTGGCTGAAGAGTGGTGGCTACATTGTAATCAATCAGACTGAGGCTCTGGTGGCCATCGATATCAACACGGGCAAGTACGTTGGCAAAACGGCACGCCTGGAAGACACGATTGTGAAGACCAACTGCGATGCGGTGAAGGAGATCGTGCGGCAGATTCGGCTGCGCGACCTCGGCGGCATCATCGTAGTCGATTTTATTGACATGGACGAGCGCAAGAATCGCCAGAAGGTGATGCAGGCTCTCGAAGAAGCCATGAAGTCCGATCGGGCGCCCTCGAAGATCCTGCAGTTCAATGATTTCGGGCTGGTGGCCATTACGCGCAAGAGGGTCAAACAGTCGCTGGAGCGGACGCTCGGCACGCCCTGTCCCTATTGCGATGCGACGGGCTTTGTGAAGTCTGTGCAAACCGTGTGCAATGAGATTTATGTAGAGATGCGCAAGGTGCGGCGCCACGTGGAAAGCAAGGAAGTCATCCTCCGCGTGAACCCCGAAGTCGCCAAGGAATTGAAGGGAAGCAACGGTAAATGGCTGCAGGAGATGGAAGAACTGCTAGGCCATCCCGTCCTGGTGAAGAGCGATGCGCAACTGCATCAGGAGCAGTTCGACATGAACTACTAGAGCGCTTTCAGGATTGGTGTGTCCGTCATTATCATCGCCGGGAAAACACCCGGCTGCCTTGCCGGATACACCTTCCGCGATTCCGGTCTAGCCGGTTCACTGCCGGCTTTCAGGTAAAGGTGCCCGCCAGATGGAATGGCGGGCACTTCTGCTGATGACGAGGACATGAAAAATGGCCGGACATGAAGTCCAGCCATATGAATGCACAGGATTAAAAGACGTCTTTTATTCTACCCGAAAGGACTCCCTCTGTGGGTGGAAATCTGGATAGTTCCCGCTAAATAAACAAAGCCAGAGGCCCTGGCACATGGGGAGTACATGGCTAGACTTCCGCAGCCTTACGGTCCTTCGTAATCCGTTCTATGCACTCTCGCACCGTTTGTATCACTGCCCCATCATCTTGTGGTGTATGTTCATTCCAGCTACAAAGTATTGCGAGTTGAGGCCGGTTCAGTACCGGAATAAGCGGAAGACACCGGATATCCTCCGGCTTTTGCCGGAAGTTCGGGTTGACTTGGCCGCCCTGAACTCTGCTATAACCAGCGCGTAGACTCCCCCCGAGAAAGTAGAGGAATTCTCCTCGCAGGCAGTAGCGCGCCTGATGGAAGGTTGATTGGCCTGCGACCAGTCCCTGAACGGCCGGGGCTGTGGGCTAGGAAATTCGATCATGGTGTGTGCGGGCTGGGTGGGACTCGAAAGGGCAAAACAGTTATGGCCGATTCGCCTGAAGTGATGAACATTCGGCAAGCGTCCGAGTATTTGGGCGTGAGCCCGGACACGCTATACAAATATGTGGCCGAAGACAAAATACCGGCGTTCAAGCTGGGCAACCGTTGGAAGTTCAAGAAGGCGTTGCTCGATCGCTGGATGGAAAGCAAGAGCAGCGGGGGAGAAGGCACGCTGAAAAAGAAGCCGCGAACGATTCGTACCACGGCGGTAGGGTAAAGAGGGTGTCCGCTATGTTTGGTCTTAGTTTTGGTTCGAACAAAACGATCGTCGGGCTGGATATCGGGTCGAACAGCATCAAGGCTGTGGAATTGCATCGAAGCCGCGGCGAGGTGATGGTGAGCCATTTAGGCGTGGAGCCTCTGGCCAGCGACATCGTGGTGGACTCGATGATCGTGGATAGTGGCAGCGTGGCCAGTGCCATCGGCAAGATTTTTGCTGAGCACGCGTTCAAGGCCAAACAGGTGGCGACCTCGGTCAGCGGCCATTCCGTGATCGTAAAAAAGATATCGATGCAGACCATGGACGAGCCGGAGCTAGGCGAAGCGGTACGCAATGAGGCGGCGCAGTACATCCCGTTCGACATGAGCGACGTAAACGTCGACTACCAAGTCCTTAGCGACAGTCTGGACGGTCCGACCATTGACGTTCTGCTGGTGGCAGTGAAGAAGGACAAGATTCTGAATTATACGAATGCCCTGCAACTTGCCGGGCGGCAGCCGGCCATTGTTGACATTGATGCTTTCGCGCTCCAGAACTGCTACGAATACAACTACACCCCCGCTCCAAACTCGACCGTTGCCTTGCTAAATATCGGCGCCAGCGTGATGAACATTAACATCGTGCGAGGCTCGATCCCGCTGTTCACTCGCGATGTCAGCGTGGGTGGCAATCAGTACACGGATTCGCTGCAGAAGGAACTGGATCTGAGTTTCGAAGATGCCGAAGCGCTGAAGATGGGCAAGAAGGTCGGGACGGTGAGCGAAGACGCCAAGCTGCCGATTCTGCAGCAGGTGACCGAGATCATCGTGCTTGAGATTCAGAAGACATTTGATTTCTTCCGCGCGACCGCCAGTGGTGAACACATTGAACGAATCTACGTTGCGGGCGGCTCGTCGCAGGTTTCTGGACTAATGGAGGCTCTGCGACAGGAATTTTCGATTCCCGTAGATCCGATGAATCCGTTTTTGAAGGTGGTGCCGCCGATTGGGGAAGGCGCGGACCTGATCGAGCGGAATTCGTCGCAGCTGGCAGTGGCTGTGGGATTGGCCCTGAGGAGCTTTGAAAAACTATGATCCGGATCAATCTGCTAGGCACGGCAAAGCCGAAGAAAGGGAAGAGGGCCCGGCGCCTATTCACCATGCCGCAGCTCACTACGGACGGGCCTTCCCCGTTGATTTCGGGGCTGGCGATCGTCGTAGTGGCCGGCGCAGGACTCTACCTGTATTACCTGCAACTGCAGCGGACGCACGAAAAGTTGCAAAGCTCAATTGTGGAGGCGAACACCGCCATTGCCTCGATGACGAAAGTGAAACAGGCGTACCTGGAACGGCAGAAAGATTACGATGCATTCAAACGGCGCTTTGATGTAATCGACCAATTGCGTGCCTCGCAGACCGGTCCGGTTCCTCTCCTGACCAGCCTGAGCGAAACGGTGAATCGGACAGATGGGGTCTGGCTGTTGAACATGCACGACGAAGGAGCAAGCGTGTCTTTGGAGGGCGTGGCGCTGGGGCCGAACCAAGTCGCGAACCTCATGACGAATCTTCGGCGCTCCGGCTACTTCAAGAATGTCGAGTTAAACGAGACGTTTCAGGAAGGCGACCAGAAGCTGCAGACATTTAGTTTCAGCCTGGTTTGCGAGAAGACGAAGGCTTAAAACGTCATGGTGAGCTTCAAAGAACTGCCCTATGTGGCAAAAATCGGAATCGTGGCACTGGTGATTATCTTGCTTGCGGCCGGGGCATATATGTTTGCTCTTGAACCCTTAGCAAAGGCAAACCAGGCGGACGCGCTGACGCTAAAAAGCAAACAGGCGGAGATCGCGCAGTTGACTCCCTACAAAAACAAGCTGGCGCAACTGAACGCGCAGACGGAAACCTTGAAGGCGCAGATGGAGGCACAAAGCAAAATCGTGCCCGAGGAAAAGGAAGTCCCAGCCTTCATCACCTTGGTACATAACGAGTCCGCGGCTGCCGGTGTGGAAATTCGCCGCTATACGCCAAAAGACACTACGGCCAAGGACTACTACATTGAGGTTCCGTTTGAGATCGACGTGGACGGGCCATACTACGCGGTGTTGAATTTCTATGACCGCCTTCAGAAGATGGAACGCATTGTGAATGTCAGCCGGCTCGCGATGGGCGCATTGAAGGGCGGAAAAGTTCCGGCGAAAAAGGCTTACAAGTGGTCGCCCAACGAAACGGTATCAGCCAGTTGTTTATTGACGACGTTTTATAGCACTTCCAAGGGCGGACCGCCGCCCGTCGCGGCAAAGAAGTAGGAGGGGCGATGAAGAGCACATGGATCCTTGCGTTGTGGCTCGGAGCAAGCTTGTGGGCGCAGACACTGCCGCAGAAACAGCAGGTGAATTCCCCTGTTACGGCGAAGCCCAACGCAGCGCGAACGGTATCGCCCCCGGCTCCGTCGCCCGAGCCCCCTGCTTCAGCTAAACGGGTTCCGGTGCAATCATTCGGCAGGAGGCACGGCAGGAGGGAAAAAGCAACCCGGCCAGTTTCCGCCATGGCAGTGAAGAAGGACGGGATGCCTGTGAGCAACGGCCATCGCGATCCGTTCGTGAGTCCAATTGTGGAGCGTACTCGCGATTCTGCGTTCTGTACCGGAAGCGGCAGGCGGTGCCTCCTTGTAGGCGAGGTTAGTTTGCACGGCGTGGTTCGTACCCCAAGCGGTTTTATTGCCGTGGTGGTGAATGGCGAACATACCTATTTTTTGCGTGAAAACGATCCCCTCGCGGACGGGGCAGTGGAGCGGATCACCAAGGACTCGATCATATTGCGGGAACGATCGTCGGATGCGCTAGGACGACCGCTGACCCGCGAAGTTACGAAAAAGCTCGGGGTGCCTGCGGTTTAAGCAGACACCAGGCAAGGAAGCGATTGTGAAGATGAGCCCGAAACCTGGTAAGCAAATGACTGGGAAGGGTGGCTGGCAACAGGGATTGCGGGGAGAACGACGATGGGGTTCAAGCGACTGCTGACGGTAGCACTCATGGCGCTGTTTTTCGCCGGCACGGCAATGGCGGCTTCACAACTGAATTCGGTGCAGGTGACGCCGAAGGCAAACGCGGCGACTGTCAGTCTCCGAACCACTGGTTCGTATGCTCACAAGGAATACAGGCCGGACGAGCACTTGCTGCTGGTTGATCTGACCGGCGTGACCGCCGATCCTGCGGTGGAGCGTACGGTGGCGTTGAAGTCGGCGGTACTGAAGGGCTATAAGCTCTCCAGCTACACCAGCGCCTCGGGAAGCGAAGTTACCCGGATTGAATTAGAGCTGGGAGACAGCGTGAGCGTTGAGGTCGCAGACAGGAGTGATGGTCTGGAGATCCTGCTGAGCAGCGGCGGAGTCATCGCGCCTACTTTGCCCACGGCTTCCCCCGTTGCCGGCGCGTCGCCCTCTGCACCGGTAGCCAGCATCGCCGCCGCTCCCAAACCAGCGCCGGTGGAGACGGCCAAACTGTCACGTCCGGCTCCTGGAACCGCTGCGCCGACTGCGAAGAACCCGGATACACCGCCAGCGGTTGCTGCCCCCGCGCGTTCTACCGAGCGTCCGGCGGAGCGTTTAGCGGAGCCCAGTTCGGCTACCAACGCGCCGACTCTCACGACCATTCGCAATATCAGCGTGCAGCGCGGACACGGCACGCTGGACGTTATCATCGAAGGTCCAAACTCAGTACATCCATTCTTACTGAAGAATCCTGATCGCCTGGTGTTGGATTTCAGCAATGTTTTGTTGAGATCGTCCATCAGGAACATCGCGGTACACACCAAGGACGTACTTCAGGTCCGCGTTGGTCGCTTCCAGTCCGAGCCTCCCATTACCCGCATCGTGATCGACCTGAGCGGGCCTCGCTCCTTCGATGTTGAGCCTTCCGCTCAACAGGTGATTGTGCGCATCAAAACCGAAGACGTTGCGACGCTGTCGCCGCCGCTCAAGCCCGCTCCTGTCCTGGTTCTAGCTTCTGTGAAATCCCCTGTTGTGGCTTCGGTTGAGCCGGTGCGTGTGCCGGTCAAGAGCGAAGATGCAGTCAAGCCGCTAGTGCCGCTCAAGGCCGCTCCGGCCCCGGCCCCGCCTTCTGTGGTGGCACCTGTTTTTGCTTCGGCTGAGCCGGTGAGTGCGCCGGTCAAGAGCGAAGACGCAGTAAAGCTGCCAGCGCCGCTCAAGGCCGCTCCGGCCCCGGCTTCTGTGAAAGCCCCGGTTGTGGCTTCGGCTGAGCCGGTGCGTGTGCCGGTCAAGAGCGAAGATGCCGAGAAGCCGCCAGCGCCGCTCAAGGCCGCTCCGGCCCCAGTACTGGCTTCCGCTGATGCGCCTGCGGCAGCAGGACGGATGAATTCCGCCAGTAGTGGAGCTCACGCCGAGCTGGTAAGCGCATCCAGCACGCCTCAGAGAGAGGAGGTCGCGATGCTTGCGTCAAACTCTACTGCGCGGCTTCGTGAGCAACAGATTTCAGACCCCAAATCGCGGGCGGGTATTGCCGCGGATACAGTGGCAACTTCGGCAAAGGTCGGTCAACCGGCGGTTGGCATGGAGCAGTCGCCAGGCAACGCCTCGGCACCGGCAACTCCGAAGTACACCGGCGAGCCGATTTCGGTGAATTTGAAGGATGTAGATCTGAAGGACTTCTTTCGTCTTATTCACGAGATCAGTGGATTGAATATCGTTCTTGACCCTAGCGTTCACGGAACTTTGACCCTGGTGCTCGACGACGTGCCCTGGGATCAGGCGCTTGACATCGTGTTGAAGAACAATGCGCTGGATCGCGAACTGCAGGGGAATGTGCTCCGCATCGCGGCGACGGATACGCTGCGGAAGGAGGCAGTAGATCGTCGTGCCCAAGCCGAAGCAGTTGCCCTCGCGGTGGATCGCCAGACCATCACGCGTTTCCTGAGCTACGCGAAGGCTAAGGAAATTGTCCCGACCATCAAGAGGTTTTTGACCGCGCGGGGAGACATAATCTCGGATGAACGCACCAACGCTCTAATTATCTCGGACATCCCGAGTGTGCTTCCCACCCTGGATCACCTGATCTCGCAGTTGGACAGGAAGAGCCAGGAGGTGGAGATCGAGGTGCGTGTGGTTTCGGCATCGCGATCTTTCAGCAGAGACCTTGGGGTTCAGCTCGGCTTCAACTGGGGGAATGGTGTCACCGGGGTCGGAGGCTTGAGTTCCCTCACGTCGAGTACCACCACTTCGAGCACAGGTACGAGTACTACCACCAACACGAATCCCGGCAGCGTACCTCTTTTCACGAATTTTCCCGCAACCGAGCCGACGACCGGATTTTCGTTCAGCAACATCACAAAATCGTATGGAATCGATGCCATCCTGACAGCGGCCGAAACTCACAACCTAGCGAAGGTGCTCTCTCGTCCCCGGGTTGTGACCCAGAGCAACGTGAAGGCCGAGGTGAAGCAGGGCGTGAAGATTCCTGTGTACACCCAGGGCACCGCAAACGCCAATGCCAGTGTTTCCTACGTCGATGCGGTTCTGCGCCTCTCGGTTACTCCGCAGATCACCTCGGATAACACCATCTTTTTGACCGTGGATGTGGAGAACACGCAGCCCAGCGGCACTATCAACAGCAACTACATCCTAACCACACAGCAGGCTACCACCCAGGTGCTGGTGACCGATGGCGGCACGGTCGTGATCGGCGGTGTCATCCAGACAACCAACACGGTCAGCACTACGCAGACTCCCGTGCTGGGTAGCATTCCGTGGCTCGGCAATCTGTTCAAAGAGCGCTCGGTCAAGACGGAAACCGACGAACTGATCTTCTTCATCACGCCTAAGATCATTCAAACCTAAACACATTGTGCTTCCTGCGCCATAGCGGGTCTTCTTCGGGAGCCCGCTTTTGCTTTGGAGCATTTACAATCATTTCGATGGATTTTCGAAGACGGCAGAAGAATCTGCGTGAGGAACTGGAGCGCCGGAAGGTGGATGCACTCGTCGTCACGCATCTGCCCAACGTGCGTTATCTCTGCGGTTTCACCGGCAGCGCTGGAGTATTGCTAGCGGCGGAGCGTTCTGTCTTCTTCACCGATGGAAGGTATAAAGCGCAGGCCTCCGGTCAGGTCGAAGGCGCCCGCGTTTCAATTACGAAGGGTGGGGCACTGGCGGCTGCGGCGGAAACCTGTGTGAAGTTGGGGTTGAGGCGCGTAGCCATCGAGTCCGAGCACCTGACAGTGGCTCAGTTGAGTGCCTTTGAACAGGCCCTGGGCAAGGGAGTCAAAGTCGTCCGGCTTGCGGGCGCAGTGGAGGAGTTGCGCACGCTGAAAGACGCCGACGAGATGGAGTTATTGCGCAACGCGGTGAAGGTATCGTCGCGTCTGTTCCGGCCCTTGCTGCCATCGATGCGTAGTGGCGTTGCCGAAATTGCGATTGCCGCGAAGTTGGAATACATGGCCAGGAAAGCTGGCGCGGAACGAATGTCATTTGAAACGATTGTCGCTTCCGGTGCGCGCTCGGCGCTGCCGCACGGTGTGGCTTCGGCCGCCAAACTGCCGTCGGCAGGGTTCGTGGTGTTAGACTACGGAATTGTACTCGACGGATATTGCAGTGACATGACCCGCACCGTACACCTTGCCAAGGCTTCGGTTGAGGCGCGTGCGCTGTACGTCGCTGTTCTGGAGGCGCAACTGTCGGCGATCAGCGCGGTACGGCCCGGCGCCACCAGTGGAGAAGTCGATCAGGCGGCGCGGCAGGAATTAAAGCACGCAAAGCTGGACCGTTTCTTCACGCATTCCACCGGGCATGGTGTGGGATTGGAAGTTCACGAGCCACCGAGGCTGGCGGCAGGCACAGATGCAGTTTTGCAGCCGGGGATGGTTATCACTATCGAACCCGGTGTCTATCTGCCAGGCAATTGCGGCGTCCGGATTGAAGACATGGTGCTGGTGACCGAGCACGGATATGAAGTGCTGACACCGGTGAGCAAAGAATTGATCGAACTGAACTGAAGTATCAGGCGGCAAATACAAAGGTGGTAAATCCATAGCTGCGTCGCGAACCTACGGCGCTCCTGGCGGCCAATGAATCAGAAAGAAATCAAAGAGCTGATCGAATTTCTCGTTGAGAAGGATATTGCCGAGTTCGAACTGGAGCGCGGCGATATCAAAATACGTATTAAGCGCGGGCAGGTTGTTGCGGCTTCTCCTGCTGCTTATGTGGTGCCCACTGCGCCGTCTGCAACTCTGCCGCCTCCAACTCCGGCATCGGCTCCTGCGGCAGCCCCTTCGGCTGAAAGCGAAGAAGGCCTGCACGTCATCAAGTCTCCGATTGTGGGGACTTTCTACGAGGGCTCGTCTCCGGGGGCTCCGGCGTTTGTGAAGGAAGGCGATACGGTCACGGTGGGCCAGGTTCTCTGCATCGTCGAGGCCATGAAGCTGATGAACGAGATTGAATCAGAGACAGCGGGACAGATTGTGAAGGTTCTGGTTTCCAACGGTCAGCCAGTTGAGTACGGCCAGCCACTGTTCAGAATTCGTACCAAGTAAACCGGCGGAGACGGGCTAGGTCCGCTCTGGTGACTTCTGCGGCGTTCGGAGGCGCTACGCGCATTTCGTGCGAACCGAGCCGTGGCACGCACACGGAATCAGGCGCGGTCACGCCGGCTGCCGGACGGACCAGCGGGAGCACACTGAAGCATGTTCAAGAAGATTCTGATTGCCAATCGCGGGGAGATTGCGCTCCGCGTCATCTGTGCCTGCAAAGAGCTGGGCATCAAAGCCGTTGCCGTGTACAGCGAGCCGGACCGCAACTCACTCCATGTTCGCTTTGCTGATGAAGCAGTCTGTATTGGACCGGCGCGCGCGGGCGAAAGCTATCTCAACATTCCGGCGGTGATCAGTGCTGCCGAAATAGCCAATGTCGATGCCATTCATCCCGGCTACGGACTGCTGAGCGAAAACGCAAATTTTGCGCATGTCTGCGAAACGTCCGGTCTTAAATTCATCGGACCGCCGCCTGAGATCATCCGCATGATGGGCGAGAAGGAGAAGGCGCGGCAGGCGATGAAGCGCTGCGGAGTGCCCATCCTTCCCGGCTCCGACGGAGTGATCGGCAGTGAGGAAGAGGCCCTGGAATGGGCGCAGCAGGTGGGTTTTCCGGTCATCGTGAAGGCCTCGGCGGGCGGCGGTGGACGTGGCATGCGCGTCATCCGCTCGGCGGAGGAGCTGCCGCACATGTTCAACGCGGCACATTCGGAAGCGGCCTCAGCCTTCGGCAATGGCGATCTTTACATGGAGAAGTTCATCGAGTGTCCCCGCCACATCGAGTTCCAGGTATTGGCTGACGAGCACGGAAACGTGGTGAGTCTGGGGGAACGTGACTGCTCCATTCAGCGGCGTCATCAGAAGTTGGTGGAGGAGTCGCCCTCTCCCAGCGTATCTCCTGAACTCCGCAAGAAGATGAACGCCATCCTGGAAACGACGATGAAGGAGATTGGCTACGTCAATGCCGGTACCGTCGAGTTTCTGATGGACGAGGATGGAAGCCTGCACTTCATTGAGATGAACACCCGTATCCAGGTGGAGCATCCCGTCACTGAACTGGTTACCGACGTTGACTTGGTGAAGAGCCAGATTCTGATTGCCGCCGGAGCCAAGCTCACGGACATCGTCAAACATCCGGTTGTTCCACGAGGCCACGCCATCGAGTGCCGCATCAACGCAGAGCATCCCGAGAAATTCACACCGTCGGCAGGCAAGATTACGGTATTCAACGCGCCCGGTGGAGTCGGCGTTCGGGTGGATACGGCGCAATATCAGGAAGGCGTAGTGCCTCCCTATTACGATTCGCTGATCGCAAAGCTGATCGTCCGCGGCAAGGATCGCGCGGAAGCGTTGGTCCGCATGAGGCGTGCACTGGATATGTTTATTGTGGAAGGCATCCACACCTCGATTCCACTGCACAAGCGCATTCTGCAGGAGCCGGATTTTATAGCCGGTAAGTTCGATACGAAGTTCATGGAACGCTTCATGCCGAAGAAGTAAAGAAGAATTGGAGGGTGGTCTCGCGCCGCCCTTTCAGCAACAAGGCTTTCCGGAGTTTCAGCCAGACATGAAGATTCCATTGCTCTACCCAATCCTCGACGTGGACAGCTTGAGCGCCGGCGGCGACGAAGGAAAGTTGTTGCAATCGGTCTGCGCTCATTCGTTGGCTCTGGCCGAGGCTGGCTGCACCCTCCTGCAATATCGCGCAAAGCGGTTGGATGTGCGCGCGGCCCTGGCGCAAGCGCGGGAGTTGCGGCGGTTGCTTCCGAGGGTCACCCTGATCATGGATGATCGTGCCGACCTCTGCCTGGCTGCGGGCTTCGATGGGGTACACGTAGGGCAGGAAGATCTTTCGCCCGAAGGCGCACGCTGCGTGTTAGGCGCAAAAGGAATTGTTGGTCTGTCCACGCATAATTCTTTCCAGATGGCCGAGGCGCTTACGAAGCCGGTGGATTACTTGGCGATCGGCCCTGTCTTTGCGACGGGGAGCAAGCACAATGCGGATCCGGTGGTGAGCGTGGCTGGCGTCTCCGAGGCCCGTCGATTACGGGATGAGTCGGGTAGAGCCCTCCCATTGGTGGCGATTGGCGGTATCACGCGAGCCAACGCGGAAGCCGTTCTGAAGGCAGGGGCGGACTCGGTGGCGGTAATCGGCGACATTTCCCGTTCGCCGCGCGAATCCGCTAGGGAATTTTTCCGCCTGATGATGTAGAGTTTTGTTCAACCGTTCTGAACGGCTGAAGTGTTCCTCCGCTCGTGCCCTGCGGCGCGTTGGTCAAATTACGGTAACGCAAGATTGCCCAAATGCATTTTTGTGCTCAAGGAGAGTGGTGAGTCAGCTCGCGAAGGAAATTTGTCCCGGTCAGGATACGGAGTTTGTAAAAGGCCTGGGACTTACCAGCGCAACCACACTGGTGATGGGCTCGATGATTGGATCGGGCGTCTTCATCGTGGCCGCTGACATCGCGCGCATTGTGGACTCGCCCGCGTTGCTGATTGCGGCATGGCTGGTCACCGGATTCATGACCGTGGTGGCTGCGCTCTCATACGGCGAGCTGGCGGCGATGATGCCCCGGGCGGGCGGCCAGTATGTGTATCTGCGAGAGGCACTGGGACCGCTATGGGGCTTTCTTTACGGCTGGACACTGTTCCTGGTAATTCAGTGCGGCACGATTGCAGCGGTTGGCGTCGCGTTCGGCAAATTCCTTGGAGTCTTCCTTCCTTCTGTTTCCTCCTCGAACTGGATTGTGCACATCTGGAAGGTTCCTGCGCTTCATCTTGGACCGATGGTGCTGGGCAACATGGAGGTGGGCCTGAACACCCAGAACCTGGTTGCCATCGCAATGATTGTGTTGCTCTCTACGGTCAACATCTTCGGGGTGAGGACCGGAGCCTTTGTGCAGGTGGTGTTCACCACCGCTAAGATCGCGGGGCTGCTGGGACTCATCCTGCTCGGCATCTGGGCGGGCAGCACGCCTGAGGCGCTCAGTGCAAATTTCGGTGCGAGCTTCTGGCTGCACGCAGGGCTGGGAGCGCTGCACAAGATTCCGGTCGGGGTCAGCGGAGCGACCGCACTGGTTTCGACGATTACCGTCATCGCCGTGGCGCAAGTCGGATCGTTGTTTTCCGCCGACGCATGGAACAATGTCACCTTCACTGCCGGAGAGGTTCGCAACCCGCAACGCAATCTGCCGCTCTCGCTTGCCGTCGGAACCGGCGCGGTCATTCTCATCTACATCGCAGTGAACTTCATTTATCTGCTGGTGCTTCCACTTTGGGGTGATCCTTACTCCATGACCAGCGTCGGGCGCGGCATCCAGTATGCCTCGGAAGACCGGGTGGCTACGGCTGTCATGCAGCAGATCATGGGACAGAGCGGTGCCAAGTTGATGGCCCTGGCAATTCTGGTCTCCACCTTTGGTTGTAATAACGGCCTGATTCTGGCCGGCTCACGCGTATATTATGCGATGGCCAGGGACGGGCTGTTCTTCCATCCGGTAGGGAGGCTGCATCCGCGTTTCAAGACGCCGCACCTTTCTCTCATGGTGCAGGCGGTGTGGGCCAGTGTGCTGTGCCTGAGCGGAAGCTACGGGCAGTTGCTCGATTACACGATCTTCGCGGTTCTGCTCTTTTATGTGCTCACCTTGGCGGGGTTGTTTGTTCTGCGCCGCACGCGTCCGGATGCGCCGCGGCCGTATCGCGCCGTGGGCTATCCCTGGCTGCCTGCGATCTACATCGTGATGGCGCTATTCATTGATATTGTCCTGTTGCTCTATAAGCCGCAATATACGTGGCCTGGTCTGGTCATTGTCCTGCTTGGCATCCCGGTATATTTCGTATGGTCCCGCGGCGGAGTGCAAACTCCGGCAGGTGTGGCTCCCATCGAGTAACGGTTCTGCACTTTTACCACGGAGAACGAAATCGGAATGGCGAATCTGCTGGCAACAAAACCCCTGGACATGCTGCTCTCCGAAGCCGGTGAGAAGGGTGAACACAGCCTGAAGCGTGTGCTTGGCCCGATCAACCTGATTATGCTGGGCGTAGGTGCGATCATCGGCGCTGGAATTTTTGTGCTTACGGGTTCTGCTGCGGCGCGCTATGCCGGACCGGCCATTGTCGTCTCCTACATTCTTGCCGGTGTTGCTTGCGCGTTTGCCGGGCTGTGTTACGCGGAATTTGCTTCGCTGATTCCCATCGCCGGCTCAGCGTACACGTACGGTTACGCAACGTTAGGCGAGATCTTCGCCTGGATCATCGGCTGGGACTTGATCCTGGAGTATGCCTTCGGCGCGGCGACCGTAGCCTCCGGTTGGAGCAGCACGCTGATCGCGTTTCTGCAGGATTACGGCATCAAACTGCCTCCGCAGATTTGCGATACGCCTGGTTCGGTCTGGGTGCTCTACGACCAGCGCTGGGTGCCGATCACAACCCTCTCGGGCAAGGGAATTGACCTTGCTGCACTGCCTCATGTGACCGCTCAGTTCAATCTGCTTGCCTTCCTTGCGATTGTTGTCATCACCACGATTCTTGTGATTGGCATCCAGGAGTCGGCCAACATGAACACCACGATCGTGTTCGTGAAGCTCTTCGCGGTTCTGACATTTATCGCCGTGGCTGCCGGATATGTCTTCCATCATCAGGCACAGGCCGCCGTCAACCTGCATCCTTTCGTGCCGCCCGCCTATGGCTGGGCTGGCGTGATCCGAGCCGCCGGGGTTGTGTTCTTCGCCTACATCGGTTTTGACGCGGTCTCAACGGCTGCGCAGGAGGCCAGGAACCCGCAGCGCGATATGCCGATTGGAATCCTCGGCTCGTTGGTTATCTGCACCATCCTCTACATTTTGGTCTCGTTCCTGCTTACCGGGACGGTGCACTACACGCGCCTGAATGTGGGCGCTCCGGTTTCGCTGGCGATTCGTGAAACGGGCGTGCGCTGGGGAAGTTATGTTGTCAATGCAGGTGCACTGGCGGGACTGAGTACGGTGATGCTGGTGATGTTGCTCGGCCAATCCAGGGTTTTCTATTCGATGTCGCGGGATGGGCTGCTTTGGAAGTGGGCGGGAGAGATCCATCCCAAGTTCCGTACTCCCTGGAAGTCTTCGATTGTGGTCGGGATCTTCGTGGCCTGCTTTGCAGCCGTAGTTCCCATCGGCATACTGGGCGAACTCGTCTCTATCGGAACCTTGCTGGCGTTTGTGATTGTCTGTGCGGGCATCTGGATTCTTCGCCTTCGAAAGCCCGAACTTCATCGCCCGTTCAAGACTCCGCTGGTGCCCTTTGTTCCAATCATGGGCATGCTGGTTTCGCTCCTTATGATGGTCTTCCTGCCATGGCAAACCTGGCTGCGCATGATCGTGTGGCTTGCCATCGGAATGGTGATCTACTTCACCTATGGACGCCACCACAGCAAAGTTCAGGTGGCGTTGGCCAAGTCCAGTACGCCGGCGGGCCGAGTATAACGGTTGGACCGGAAGCGCTTTCCTTCGGGAGAGCGTTTTTTTGACTACGCAGCTCTCTTCCGGCATTTAGTATCTCTCTTGCGTCTTTCCGCCACATTCTTGTCCGAGTACAATCGCTGCCAGAGCGCCTATGCGAGCATTGCGAAATGTCGGGATTTTATCGGCTGCGTTGCTGTGCGTAGTCATCATTGGCACGGCAGGCTTCCACTTTATCGAGCACTGGAGCTGGTTTGACGGCTTCTACATGGTGCTCACCACTCTGACCACGATCGGCTACGGGGAGGTGCACCCGCTGTCGCAAGCGGGTCGATACTTCAATGTGGGCGTTATCCTTACCGGGGTGGGGCTGGTTTTCTTAATCCTGGGGGCATTGGGGCAGGCACTGCTGGAATTTGAATTCAACAATCTGTTTGGCAGGCGGAAAATGGAACGAGAGATCGGGCGGTTGCAAGGGCACTATATTATCTGCGGCGCCGGACGGGTGGGCCGCGCCGTGGCTCGCCAACTGGAGAGCAATCCCGCGCAGTTCATCATCCTTGACAATAACGAGGCTAAGGTTGAGCGCATTCGCGCGGAAACCAATTGGCTGGTTGTCCACGCCGACGCCACGCTGGAAGCGCAACTGCTCATGGCGCGGATTGACAAAGCCGCCGGACTGGTTGCAGCGACCACCACGGACGCAACCAACACTTACGTCGTGCTGACCGCGCGCAGTCTGAATCCGAGCCTGAAAATTATTGCGCGAGCGAGCGAGGAGGGCGCCGAGAAACACATGCGGACCGCGGGCGCCGACCAGGTGATTTCACCGTACGGTTTTGCGGGTTTCCGCATCGCGCAGGCTTTCCTCCGTCCCCACGTGATGAACTTTCTGGAGGTGGCTCTGTTGCGCAGCTCTGAGCTGGGATTGGAGCTGGAGGAGCTTACGATCGATGCGTCCTCGGTCTATGTCGGTCAGGGTTTGCGCTCCTCGCGAATTCGTCATGATCTCGGGATCACGGTTCTGGCGATCAAACGGGAAGGCGAGGCGATGAAGTATAGTCCTGCTGCGGATACTCTTCTTTGTGCGGGCGATCATCTGATTGTGATGGGAGAGCCTTCGCGGTTGCGAGAGTTGGAATTGTTGGCCGGAGCGAAAAAGTGAAAATCACCACCGCTGCCGAAATGGCTGCAATCGATCGTGCCACTACTCAACATTATGGTGTGCCTTCGCTGACGCTGATGGAGACCGCAGGCGGCGAGGTGGCGAGTTTCGCGCGCGAGCACTGGCCGGATGCAAACCGGATCACGGTGGTATGCGGCAGGGGGAACAATGGCGGCGATGGCTTTGTCGCGGCCCGGCGCTTGCATGGAACCGGAAAAGTGGTGGAGGTTTTATTGCTGGGGCCGGCAGAGGGATTGAAAGCGGATGCCGCAAATATGCTGGCTCGACTCCCTATGCGTCCGATCGTGGTGCGCAACGCGGAGGAAATTGCGCGGGAATATGCCAGCAGTCTGACCGGCGCGGACCTCATCATCGATGCGATTTTCGGCACCGGGTTCAAGCCGCGTGAAGATGCCTCGCCCACGCAGGAACTGGCGGAAGCTGCGATTGCTGCAATCAATGCGCTCATGGTGCCTGTGCTCTCGGTTGATCTCCCTTCGGGCGTGGATGCCGATGTCACCTCCAGCGCTGCTGATCCTCGAAGCTCGGTGTGCCGCTCCAGCGCCGTGATCACCTTCACCGCTCCGAAGCCGGCTCACATGTTCGCTCAATTGACGCGCGGACCGATCATAGCTGCGCCCATTGGAACTCCGGAAGCGGCGGTTGTCTCCGCGCAGAATCTCTATGCGGTGAGCCCGCGAGAGGTGGCCGCTTTGTTCGCTCCGCGCGCGCTGGACAGCAACAAAGGCCGCTTCGGACACGTGCTCGCCGTGGGAGGCTCGGTGGGTAAGAGTGGTGCCATCGCCATGTGCGGCATGGCGGCCTTGCGCATTGGTGCAGGACTGGCAACCGTAGTATGCCCGGCGTCCGTGCTGCCAAACGTGGCAGGATTTGCGGCGGAGTTGATGACGGAACCTCTCGGCGATGGTGCCTCCCGGAGTGCCGCACCCGGGGATGCGGCGCATTGCCTGGAACTGGCAAAATCCCGAGATGTTCTGGCGATGGGGCCAGGTTTGTCGCAGCGGCCGGGAGTGGCAGAGTTCGTGCGCCGCGTGATCAAAGGGGCGCATTGTTCCGTTGTGCTGGATGCCGACGGACTCAACGCCGTTGCTGGTTCGCCGGAACTGCTGCAGGGTGCAGCTCGTCCGCTGATCCTCACCCCGCATCCCGGTGAGATGGCGCGGCTGACCGGGAACAGCGTCGCGGAGATACAAGGAAATAGGGTTGCCGCCGCACGGGAATTTGCGCGAAGGCATCGCTGCATTGTGGTGTTGAAGGGATACCGTACGGTGGTTGCCTATCCAAGTGGTGAGGTCTGGGTGGTGGCAACGGGAAATCCAGGTATGGCGAGCGGGGGAACTGGCGACGTTCTGACTGGCATGATTGCCGGAGCTGTGGCTCAATTCCCGGGACACCTAGAGGAAGCGGTGCGGGCTGCCGTATTTCTGCATGGTTTGGCGGGTGACGTTGCTTGCGAGCACACTGGCGAGGAATCCCTGGTAGCTACTGATCTGCTGCGCTACCTGCCCGTGGCCTTCCGCAGAATGCGGCAGTGGGCGAAGGCAAAAAACATTCGCCTCTGCTGACGTATTCTGCGCTGCAATTCCCGCCCGCGATGCTATGATTCGGGCAATGACGCGCGATTTTACCTCGCATTCCGCAGAGGAAACCGTTGAGCTCGGGCGCCAATTGGCGACGGAGCTACAGAATGCGCACGTTGTATTGCTGCGCGGGGACCTTGGCGCGGGAAAGACGACACTGGTCAAAGGCATTGCCGAAGGCTTCGGGGCCGCCGAGGCGGATGATGTTACCAGCCCGACGTTTACCCTGATTCACGAGTACCGTGGGCCGGACAAGGACGTTTACCACATCGACCTCTATCGCCTGGAAAAGCCCGGCGAAGTGGACTCGCTGGGCTTGGAAGACCTGATGCTGGAGGAGCGCAACGTGCTGCTGATCGAGTGGGGCGAGAAGTTTCCTCGCATCTTGCAGCAGAAGGACGCTGAAATCGTCATTCGCCGCGTCGGCCACGACGAGCGCAAAGTGCGGCTGACGATCGGGACATAGAACCTGCCGGCTCCGCCAATGAATCTGAACAACTTCGCCGCGCCCATCAGCGACATTGTGCTGACATGAGCGCGGCGATTGTTCAGCGGACTGAGCTGGTTCTAGAAACCCATCACGTGATATCCGCAATCGACGTGGATCACTTCGCCGCTGATTCCAGAAGCGCCGTCGCCGGCAAGGAATGCGGCGGTCTCACCGACCTCACTGGGATCGACATTGCGTTTGAGCGGAGCGCGTTCGGAAACGAACTTGAAGATCTCTCCGAGACTGCCGATACCGCGGGCGGCAAGCGTCTTGATGGGGCCGGCGGAGATGGCATTGACGCGAATCGCTTTGGGGCCAAGCGATGCCGCGAGATAGCGTACGGTGGCCTCCAGCGCTGCCTTGGCCACGCCCATGACGTTGTAGCCCAACATTACCTTCTCGGCGCCATAAAAGGTCATGGTAATGATGCTGCCGCCCTCGGTCATGAGCGGCGCAGCGGCGCGAGCCAGAGCGATCAGCGAATAGACGCTGATGTCATGGGCGATGCGGAATCCCTCGCGGCTGGTCAGCAGGAAGTCGTTTTTCAAATCGTCGGCGGGAGCAAAGGCCACCGAATGAACGAGGGTATGAATCTTGCCGTTGTACTTCTCGCCGATCTGCTGGAAAACCCGGGTGATCTCCTCGTCCTTGGTGACGTCACATTGGAATCCCTGTGCGCCGGACAAGCTGTTGATCATCTCTTCGGCATCCTCACGAAGACGCTCGCTCTGATATGTGATTGCGATCTGCGCGCCCTCGGCGTGCAACTTCTGGGCGATGGCCCAGGCGATACTGCGCTTGTTGGCCAGACCGAAAATAACGGCCACGCGCCCTTGCAGGCTATTTGCCATCTATGTGCTCTCCGACTGTGAACTGAGATTGAAACCGTGTTCAAAGGATAGCAGCCCGCGGACAGAACTGGAAATTTCTCCGCCGGAAATGGAAGGGCAGAGAAAAGAGGCAAAAAATCACCAGTGACTGTGAGTGATATCACATCGAGTTGGCGGAAAGATGGTTATGTTGTACTCGTTATGACGTCCAAGACTCTCGACAAGACGGCTGCGGTTCCCGAAGGGCAAAAGTTGCCCGTAATTGACACGCAAAGAGGAGCTTGTGTTGATTTCGTGGAGTTCTGTAAGGAACAGCACCTCAACTCCCGCGCGGCGAACACATTCCTGCGCGTGCTCCGTAACAAAACCTGGGAAGCGGAATGCCATACGATTCGTGAATCCATGCGCCCAGAAGTCGATCGCATCTTTGAACCAGCCGAAAGAGCGCTGAGGGAAGGCGCCAACTGCAAGGAAGTTCTGGCAGTGCTGGTCCACTCGTTGAAGGAAGCTGAAGACCTGTAAGCAGTTCACAGAATTCTTGCTTGTGGGATTCATTTCAATTCATCCCCCGTTTCATAGCGAAACCCGTCCGCGAGGACGGGTTTTGTTCTGCTTGCGTTCGGCGTTTCTCTTTGAATCGTTTTGCACTGTTTTCGGTGCTACAGGAATAACCAAGTGAGTAACGGCCAGAATGCAGGAATTACTAACCGGTCAATCGTTTTCAGGAAGATGGGGATACGTTCCGGGAGGTGGAGCAAGTTGCGGGAAAAAACTGAGTGACTGGCTCCGATTTGAAGCGAGGGCATGAGAGTTCGCGTGCATCTACATAGCTTGAGGACAACTCGGCGGAGGATTGAATATGTCATCGGAGTGGGCGGTAGAGGCGGTACAGCGCTTACGTAAACGCCAAGCACTACGGCAGCAACAATCCGGTGCGATGTTTGAAAGACAAAAGTTGCTACATGAGCAGGGGGACATACTCTGGAAGCAAATTCGTCAGCATGTGACGGAGCTGGCAACGGAGTTCAATGCCGAGCTCGGCAGCCAAGCCATTTCTGTTCTGCCAGCTCCACCGAGCGAACTGCACGTTGACATCGAGGTATCGGCCATGCGGAAAGAACTGTTGGCCAAGTTTGATGCGGCCTCGGCTCAACACGCCCTGCATTGGACGTACGGCAGCGGAAGTACAAAAGGGAAGCAATATCATCTTTTTGTGAATGAATACGGCGTGGTTTCCATCGGCTCCGGAATGGCGACAAAAAGTCCGGAAGTGCTCGCGAAGGAAATGCTGGATGGACTGTTGGAAGAGTAGCGGCGAAATGTCTTTGCTTGACAGTGCGCGATTGCGGTGTGACGATTTTGCTTTGCCGTGACTCAGAAGAGGAGCTGCGGGAGGAGGTAAGCGTGCCAGGCACTATTGAACTCGTTGGTTTCATGCAATTGCAAGCGCGGTTTCGCGACCGGGGCTGGGCGAATCCGCATCGCTGGCAGCTCGATCGGGAGGTTGACGGCCCGGAACTTCTCGACTTGCTGGATGTTCCAGCGAAAGACGTGGAGGTGATCTTCGTGAACCATACGGCGTTTCCGATGGATCAAGCCATCATCCATCCGGGTGATCGAGTGGCACTAGCCCCTCCCGGCGTGCCGGGGCCGCACCGCCTGTTGCTCGGCTTCAAGAACAAAGCGAAGGCGCCGGAGAAAGTTAAAGATGAAGTGCCATCCCGGTAAGGCGGCGGGGGAGCAGGAGACGGTACTGTCAGGATTAAGAGCAACCGCAAGATCAAATACCCCACGTTAGCCAAAAGATGGCGAACGTGGGGCACCCGCTGGATTTTCGTTAGATTGAAGTTCGATTTTCTGATATCGAGAGTTACTTCGCCAGTTCGTATCCCGAGAAGAAAAAGCTGAGTTCAAAGCGCGCGGTGTCTTCGGCATCGGAGCCATGCACGGCATTGCGCTCGATGTTCTCGGCGTGCTTCTTGCGGATGGTGCCGTCTTCGGCGTTGGCCGGGTTGGTGGCACCCATCAACTTACGCCAGTCGGCAATGGCGTTGGACTTTTCCAGGGCCAGCACAACCACCGGGCCGGAGGTCATGAAGGAGGCGAGCGAATCAAAGAACGGCTTGCCCACATGAACCGCATAGAAGGCGGCGGCCTGAGCCTTCTTGAGGTGAAGCATTTTCAGTCCGATGATGCGGAAGCCGTTGTTCTCGATCATGGCGATGATATCGCCGGCTGCGCCCTTGGCTACGGCGTCGGGCTTCACAATGGCAAGCGTGCGTTGCAAGGTTTCCATAATATTCCTTGGGTGTTTACGGTGCGCACGGCTGACCAATCGGCCAGCCGTGCGTCTGCTACCAGCTTATCAGCTTCGCATTAGCTTTTCGCGCCCAGCGCCTCGACCAGGGTTTCTCCGAGGAGGGCGGGAGATTTGACGATGTGCACGCCAGCGGATTCGAGCGCCTTGAACTTCTCCTCGGCCGTGCCGCGGCCACCGCTGATGATGGCTCCGGCGTGACCCATGCGGCGTCCGGGAGGCGCGGTCTGTCCGGCAATAAAGCTGACCACCGGCTTTTGGACGTGAGCCTTGATGTACTCTGCCGCAGTCTCTTCGGCGGTACCACCGATCTCGCCGATCATGACGATGGCTTCGGTGTCGGGATCGGCATTGAAGAGCGCCAAGGCGTCGACGAAGCTGGTGCCGATGATGGGATCGCCGCCGATGCCAAGGGCGGTGGTCTGCCCCATGCCGAGTTGCGAGATCTGGTGTACGGCTTCGTAGGTCAGGGTGCCGGAGCGGGAGACGACTCCGATGCGTCCGGGGCGGTGAATGTTTGCGGGCATGATGCCGATTTTGCATTTGCCGGGGGAGATGATACCCGGACAGTTCGGCCCGATCAGGCGTGAGGCACTGCCCTGGAGGTAGCGCCAGACGCTGACCATGTCGCGCGCCGGAATGCCCTCGGTGATGCAGACGATGAGGGGCAGCCCGGCATCGACGGCTTCCAGAATGGCATCGGCGGCAAACGGCGGAGGCACGAAGATTACGGTGGCATTGGCTGCGCCCTCGCGCACTGCCTCGGCTACGGTATTGAATACCGGCCAGCCCTCATGCACGGTCCCACCCTTGCCGGGAGTTACGCCGCCCACCACTTTGGTGCCGTAATCGGCGCAAGCTTTGGCGTGGTACGAACCTTCGCGACCGGTGAGGCCCTGCACGATCAATCGGGTGTTCTGATCTACCAGAATGCTCATCGCTTATCTCCCTGCCGCCGCGGCAACAACCTTCTCCGCTGCGTCTTTCATGGTGTGCGCGACAATGAGATTCATGCCGCTGGCCAGCAGAATCTCACGTCCTTTATCGACGTTCGTGCCTTCCAGGCGCAGCACGACCGGGAGCTGAATGTTGGTCTTCCGGGCGGCCTCGACGACGCCGTTCGCCAGGATATCGACGCGCAGAATTCCGCCAAAGATGTTGATCAGCACCGCCTTGACGTTCTTGTCGGCGAGCAGGATCTCAAAGGCGTGAGTCACCTGCTCGGCATGGGCGCCGCCGCCCACATCGAGAAAGTTGGCAGGTTCGCCACCGGCAAACTTGATGATGTCCATGGTGGCCATGGCCAGGCCTGCGCCGTTCACCATGCAGCCCACGTTGCCATCCAACTTGATGTAGTTGAGGTTGTATTTGCTGGCTTCGACCTCGAGCGGATCTTCCTCGGTGATGTCGCGCAGCTCCTTGATGTCGGGATGGCGGTACAAGGCGTTGTCGTCGATGTTGACCTTGGCATCGAGGGCGAAGACGCGGCCATCGGTGGTGGTGATGAAAGGATTGATCTCGAAGAGGGAGGCGTCGATCTCCTCGTATGCCTTGTAGAGCGCGAGCATGAACTTTACGGCCGGGGAGATGAACTCCGGTTTGAGCCCCAGCCGGAAGGCGATCTTACGCGCCTGGAAGGGCTGGAATCCAATCGCCGGATCGATATGTTCCTTGATGATTGCGTCCGGGTCCTTGGCCGCAACCTCCTCAATCTCCATTCCGCCGGCTCTGGAGGCCATGAATACGGGACGCGCGACGGTGCGGTCAAGCACGATCCCGAGGTACAGCTCACTGGCGATGGGCAGGGTCTCTTCAATGAGCAGGCGGCGCACCTTCTTGCCCTCGGGACCGGTCTGGTGGGTGACCAGTTGCATGCCGAGAATCTTTCCCGCCAGTTCAGCGGCTTCGCCGTAGCTTTTGGCCAGCTTCACGCCGCCGCCCTTACCACGGCCTCCGGCATGGATCTGCGCCTTGACCACCACTCCGGTGGCTCCTGCGCTTAGCAGGTCCTTGGCTGCACGTTCTGCGGCTTCGCGCGATTCAACCATCATCCCGCGCGGCACCGCTACTCCATACTTTGAGAGAATAGCCTTCGCCTGATACTCGTGAATTTTCATAGGTGAATTCCCGTTGGAAAATACGAGAGTTTCGCTCGTAATTTGCAGACGGACGCACCTCGTCGCACGTCCCTCTTGCGGAGCTGCTTGCCTTTCAGAAGAATTTAGCCGACCTATCCCGGCCTTGGCCGAACCCGTAATTATAATCGAGAGTTGTTCTGAGACTAAAGGCCGGGGCTGGAGCGGTGGAAGCCTAAACCAGCAAAAATCACTCAAGGTTGACTGTTTCATTGGGTAGATTAAGTTTCCCGGCTTAGTACCCGGCGTGAACAAATGGTATTTCAGCAGTCGTACTCATTCGTTACTCAGTGCCGACAATGGAAAACCCGGCCGGAGCCGGGTTTTTGTGAGCGTGCAATTCGATTAGCTGAGAGGGATAAATAGCTCACGAGTGCGGGTGGATACCAGGGCATCGACGCCGCCGGTGATATAGCGGGCGAAGTGCGCAGAGGTGCGGTGCGCCTGGAGAGCTGCTTCGTCGACATACTGCTCGTAAAAGGCGAAGTTCAGCGGGCGATCGGTGGACTGGTGCACGATGTACTGGAGGCAGCCAGACTCCTTGCGGGTCTCCTCGGCCATCTCGCGGCAGAGCCGTTTGCACTCTTCTTCGGTGCCAGGTTTTACCGTCATGTGAACGATCAGAACAATCATTGCCATCTCCTATTTTTTTAGCATTGCGGAGAATTCATCGATAAATATGGTGTGGTTGCGATCGGGGCCGGTGGAGACCATGCCGATGGTGGCCTCGGACTCCTGTTGGACGAAGCGGAGGTAGTCCTGGGCTTTCCTGGGGAGTTTGTCATGTTCGGTGATGCCGAAGGTGACCTGCTGCCAGCCGGGAAGGGTCTTGATGATGGGCTCGATTTTGCGATAGCCGGAATCCTGCGCGGGGATCTCCTCCACGACTTTGCCGTCGATTTTGTAGCCGACCACAACAGGAATCTCAGCGAGTTCGTCGAGCACATCGAGCTTGGTGACGACCAGCCATTCGGTGCCGTTGATCATGTTGGAGTAGCGCAATAGCGGCAGGTCGAGCCATCCGCAGCGCCGCGGGCGTCCGGTGACGGCGCCGTATTCATTGCCCTTCTTGCGGACGACTTCGCCGAGATCGCCGTGAATTTCCGAGGGAAATGGACCTTCGCCAACGCGGGTGCAATACGCCTTGGTGACACCGATGACGGTGGCAATCGAGGTGGGGGGAACGCCGGTGCCGATAGATGCGCCTCCGGAGGTTGCGCTGGACGAGGTGACGAAGGGATAGGTGCCATGGTCGATATCGAGCATGGTGCCCTGGGCGCCTTCAAACATGACGCTTTTACCGGCGCGGATGGCCTTGTTCAGCAGCAGAGCGGTGTCAGCCACGAAAGGCGCGATCTGATCGGCGATGGCGGCATACTGCTCATACATTTCAACCGGGTCGATGGCTTCGCTGTTGAACAGAGCGTGGGCAATGGTGTTCTTTTCCTGGCAGGCGTTCTGGATATGTTTCTTCAGCAATGCCTTGTCGAGCAGGTCGGCGATGCGGAGGCCGCGGCGCGCCATTTTGTCCTCATACGTGGGGCCGATGCCGCGCGAGGTGGTACCGATCTTTTCGCGTCCCGGGGCGTTTTCCGCGCCGAGCTCGATCATGCGATGGTAGGGGAGAATGACGTGGGCGCGGTTGCTGATGAAGAGATTGGCGGCTGCACCCTTGTCTCCCGGACCCCAGACTTGCAATCCCGCGCCGCGCAGGCCCCCAACTTCCTTCATCAGGGCAAAAGGATCGAGGACGACGCCGTTGCCGATGACCGCCTGTGACTCCTGGCGCAGAATTCCGCAAGGAATCAGTTGGAGGACAAACTTTTTGCCGGAGATGGTGACGGTATGCCCGGCATTGTGTCCTCCGGCATAACGTGCAACAACTTCGAAATTATCCGAAAGGACGTCGACGATTTTGCCCTTGCCCTCGTCACCCCACTGGGCTCCGAGAACCACCGCGGTCTTCACTTTGCTCACTCTGATCTCCAAACACACGCAGACGGGCTGCGGAAAAGTCGCACACAGACGTTGGTTTTGAAAGTCTCAGGCGGAGAAACCGGAAGGAATTCCGATCAGGCTGTGTACATCAAATTTTAACCGTATTTTGGGCGCAGAGCAAAGGGGAGGAGGAGAAAACGGCTGGCTCCGGTGAGCGAGAGCGGAAGCACATGGCAATCCTTTCTGCGAATTGCAAGGGTGGGGTAGGGTACACTGTGCGTCATGCCCGAGTTGCCAGAGGTAGAGACGATTGCGCGCGGCCTCGACAAGCGGCTGGCCGGAGACCGCATCGAGGAGGTTTGGATCGGCGACAAGAGCAACCTGCTGAAATCGCCAGCCAGCGAAATTGCGCGGGTGTTGCGGGGCTCGCGGATCGAGGGCTTCCGGCGGGTGGGCAAGCACATTGTGGGAGAGCTGACGTCGGCGAAGGGGCCGGCGCAGTGGGTGATCCATCTTGGCATGACGGGGCGCTGCCTGGTGTGCGAGCCTACGGCCGAGCCGGCAAAACATACTCATCTGATTGCGACCCTGGCTTCGGGACGCGAGCTGCGATTTGTCGATCCGCGGAGGTTTGGCAAGCTGCAAGTGCTGGAAGGCGGTGGGTTCGCCGCGGCGGGTGCCGAACCGATCGCAGCCGACCGTGCGGGATTTGTGGAGTTGTTCAAGGGGCGCAAGACGCCGATCAAGAGTGCACTGCTCAACCAGCGGCTGCTCTCAGGCATTGGCAATATTTATGCGGACGAGAGTTTGTTTCGGGCAGGGATAAGGCCACGGCGGCGGGCGGCTTCGCTGAGTCGGGCCGATCTGATGCGGCTGTACGATGCGATTCAGCAGGTGCTGGCAGAGGCGATTCAGGCGGGAGGTTCGTCGGTCTCCAACTATGTGGACGAGAACGGGGACGGCGGATTGTTTCAGCTAGAGCACCGGGTATACCAGCGTACGGGCGAGCCTTGCCTGGTTTGCGGCACAGGCATCAAACGGGTGGTGGTGGCGGGACGGAGCAGCCACTACTGTCCGCGGTGCCAGCACTAGGGCGGCTGTTGAGTATAGATTCCCACCTTAGCCGCGCAAACGGCGCGCGTCGAAGGTGGGGCACCCGGCCAAGAACCCACATCTGCTAACTACGGCAGATGTGGGGCACCTGCCATTCGTACCTTGCCGTTCGCACCTTGCTTCGGGACAGCCATGCAGAAAGGAATGCCGGTAGATATGTCCTGCTACGCGATTGGAGTGGACCTAGGCGGCACGAACCTGCGGGTTGCCGCCGTGGATGAGAATGGGAAGCTGCTTGCAAAAACCACGCTGGAGACCGAGGTATCGCGGGGACGGGAGCACGTGGTCGATGAACTGTGCCGCGCCACTTTGGACATGATCCGGACGATGACCCAGGAGTTGCGGGAGAAGCAGCAGGACGCGTGCGAGTTGTGCGGCATCGGAGTGGGCGTGCCGGGACTGGTGGATAGTGAGAGCGGCCGGCTGCTGGATTCTCCCAACCTGCCGGGCTGGAACAACTATGACGTGAAGGGCGAGATCGAGCAGCGGCTTGGTACGGCGGTGATTCTGGAGAACGACGCCAACGCGGCGGCGCTGGGCGAGCAGTGGCTGGGGGCAGGACGCGATTTCGAGAGCATGTGCATGTACACGCTGGGCACCGGCGTGGGCGGAGGCCTGGTACTAAACGGCGAGATATGGCGGGGATGGAACGGCATGGGCGGTGAGTTGGGGCACTGCAATGTGGAACCGGAAGGCCACGCCTGCAACTGCGGGAGCTATGGCTGCCTGGAGCAGTACGCCTCAGCCACGGCGGTGGTGCGGATGACTCGGGAAGCGCTGGCGGGCGGGGTGGCAACGGAGTTGCGCAAGGTGGCAGATGCGTCGCTCACGGCGCAGGTGGTGTACGAGCAGGCGATGCGGGGAGATGCGGTTGCGAAGCGGGTTTTTGAGCGCGTGGGACGTGCGCTGGGATTGGCCATTGCAAACATGGTGAACACGGTGAACCTTCCGCTATACGTGATCGGCGGTGGGGTTTCCAGCGCGTGGGATGCTTTCTCGCCGGCACTGTTCGATGAGGTGCGCAGACGGTCGTTTGTCTATGCATGGACCACGGCGGAAGATGGCAGGGGAGTTGGCGGGCGACGGCGCTCAACGCGGATCACGCGGGCATTGCTGGGCGGCGACGGCGGACTGTACGGGGCGGCACGCTTGCCGATGCTGCATGCGGCGGCGACGAGCAAGGGATAAGAAAGCCACCCGGGTGGGTGTAGATTCGGTGTGAGACACCCATGCAGGGCGCGGCTTTCAGGCGATCGCAAATAGAAGAGCTGGAAGATCTGGCTCAGGAATCAGGGCTTCTGATCCTCACAGGGAACGGCCGTCTGGCATTTTCCGCAGCCGTATCGCGGCTTGTGGCGAAGCAGCGTCTCCTCCAGGTAATGAAAGCAAACGGCATTGTCCTTGCCGTTCTTATCGATGGCCAGCGGCGGACAACGGCGGATGCAGGCGCCGCATTTATTGCAATATTCATCCTTCTCGATATAAGGGCGCGGCGTTGGTTCCAGCTCCAGATCGGTGATCACGCTGGCGAGGCGGCCCGCAGAACCCAGTCGGGTAATCAGCGAGCGGTTCAGGCTGAAAGTACCAAGCCCTGCGATGAAGGCGACGTGGCGTTCCGACCAATTACTTCGCAAATCTGCAATGGCAAATCGTTCATCGAGAGCGGGGGCCAAGGCGCGGCCACCGGCTTGATGAACGATTTCCACCAAAAGGCAGCGCAAGGCATTATTGAAAATCTCGCCTTCGTAGCGTCCATAGAGCCATTCCGTAGCAGGCCAACCTTCCACCCGATTCGCTGCACGAATACGTTCCGTGTATGGCAGGAAAGAAGAAACGATGGATCGCGCTCCGGGCAACCACTCCGTGGGAGACAAGTGCTGGGGACCAACTATGTCCGGCTGCTTGAGCTGCTCCCATAACGCGTCTCCGGCACCGGCCACGGCGACGAGAGGCGGATCGTAGATACGCATCATGCCGAGGTCTGGTACGAAGTTCTTGGGGCTATTGCAGGCAAAGTCGTCGAGTTGTTGCTTGATCGCCCGCAGTAACATGTCGTTCGAACTCATGCTCGCTTCCAATCGCCGGGACGTGTCTCGCTTTTAGAGCACTTTTAGGACTGGTGTGTCCGTCATTATCATCGCCGGGAAAAACGCCCGGCTACTTCACCGGATACACCTTCCGCGATTCCGGTCTAGCCTGCGGTGGCTCCCTGGGTGACGCGTTTGAGGGCTTCGATGAACTTGCGATTCTCTTCCGGGGAGCCGATGGTGACGCGGATGGCGGTGCGCGCGCCCCAGCTTCCGGTGAGGGGACGGACGATGACGCCGTTCATCTGCAGGCGGCGGCCCAGGGCCGAGGCGTCTTCTCCGGTCTCGATGTAGACAAAGTTGGCCCAGCTTTCCACCGGAGTGTAACCCAATTCGCGCAGTTGACGGGTGAGCAGCGCCAGTTGGGTGGAATTATTGCGCAGAGTCTTTTCGTAATGTTCGCGGTCGTCGAGGGCAGCCAGGGCTCCGGCTTCGCCCACACTATTGACGATGAATGCAGTTTTGAGACGCGCCACATAATTGATGAGTTCAGCCGGGCCCATGCCGTAGCCGACGCGGACGGCGGCCAGTCCGTGGACCTTGGAGAAGGTTCGCATGACGACGACACTGCGCTCCTGGCGCACGTAGTCGAGGGCGTGCGAGTAGTCCACCCCGCGCTCGCGGGCCAGCCATTCGGCGTATTCGAAATAAGCCTCATCGAGGGCGACTACGACGTTCTCCGGAAGGCGGTCGAGGAAGCGATCTAACTCCTTGGCGGGAATCATGGTACCGGTGGGGTTGTTGGGGTTGGCGAGGAAGACCAGGCGGGTGTCAGAGTCGATGGCGTCGGAGATGGCATCGAGATCGAATCCGTCGTTGCGGCAGGGAACCTGGCGAAACTCCGCTCCGGCCGAGCGGGTGACAATGGGATAAATGATGAAGGAACGTTCACTGCTCACCGCGTTGAGCCCGGGGGCGAGCAGGGTTCGCGCGAGAATGTCCAGCAGGTTGGTGGAGCCGGCGGTGACGATCAACTGATTCGGCGAGATGTGGTGATGGTCCGCCAGGCGCTCGCGCAGGACCGTCATGTCATTGTCGGGATAGAGGTGGACGGACTTGAGCGCGGATTCCATGGCCCGGATGGCGTGCGGTGAGGGTCCAAGAGGGTTTTCGTTGGAACCGAGCTTGATCATCTTTACGCCGGATTCAGCTTCTGCCTGCTGAATCGGCTTGCCTGGTATGTAGGAGGCCAGAGCGCGTACGCGCTCCGGCACCAACTCCGCAAACTTGCCCATGACTTTCCTCTTTAATAATCTTTATCGAATTCTACTCTTCTTCCGGACGGCGACGCGGCGGAGCCGAGGGGCGGCGCGGAGCGCTGCCTCCGCGAGACGGACCCGAAGGACGACGTGTAGCACCGCTGCCGCCGCGTGGCGGACCACCGAAGCCAGTGCGCTTGGCGCCGAAGCCTGACGAACCGCCGCGTGCGCCGCCAGGGGATGTGCGTGGCCGATCCGCCCCGGAGGCCTTGCCAAACTTGCCAAAGCTGCCAGCGCGTGGTCCAGGACGTCCTTCGCCGCCGGAGCGGGGTTTGAAATCTCCACCACTGCGCGGGGCATAGCCGCTGGGCTTGCCGGGACCCTTGGAGAACTTGCGGTCGCCAGCCGGTTTTTTGAAGCCTCGATCGGCGGGCCGCTCCTTGGAATAGGGACGGTCGCCGGAGAACGGCTTGCGCTCGAAGTTCTCGGTCTTGTCGCTGCCGAGGTCGCGGTGCTTGCTGGGTTTGACGAACTTGGGCTTGGCGAACTTACTGAATCCGAAGCCGCCGGCCTTGGAGGTGTCGCGCTTTTCCGGGCTAAAGTCGCCTTCGCGCTTGGCAGCGGGCCGCTTGTAGCCAGCTTCGCGGTTGGCGAAACCGCCGGTGGGCTTGGGAGTGTAGCTGCCAGGTTTACGGTCGCGGGTACCTGTGGGCTTGGCGGCAAAGCTGCGCTTTGGACGGTCTTTGAAATCTCCAGCGGGCTGGGATGGAAATTCGACCGGCTTGCGGCTGTAGGGGCGCTTGGCGGCAAAGGCATCGTCGCGGCCAAACTCGGGACGTTTGAACTCAGGACCACGAGGACGGGTAAAGCTGGGGCGCTCGCCGGTCTCCGGGCGGGCGGTGAATTCGCGGCGCGGCGGGGCAGCACCGCGGGCGGTGCTGGGGGTGGTGCGGCGTGCGATGGGCAGGGGTGCAGCGGCATCCGCACTGGGCTTGCCGCGACGGCCCTTGACGAAGCGGGCAGCATCGACCCGCGGGCGGCGTTCGGGACGGTCCTCCTTACGCTTGACCTTGACCAGTTTCGGTTTGAACGGCGTGTCCAGCGATTTGCGAAGCTGGTTGACCTCTTTGGGCGTGAGGTGGCGGAATTCTCCGGGATCGAGGTCGAGGGTGAGCGAGCCGTAGCGGACGCGCTTGATCTTTTCAATGTGGTAGCCGATCTGCTCGAACATGCGGCGGATCTGGCGGTTGCGTCCTTCGGTGAGGGTCACCTCGTACCAGGGATTCTCCTGGTCGACGGCGAGCTGAATTACGGCTGGCTGGGTGAGGATGGCGAAGGAGCGGCGTTCGGTGCCGGGCTGCTTTTTGCCGCGCGCGCCGGTCAGACCGGGTTCGGGCGGCAACATGATTCCGTTACGCAGCTTGTCGATCTCCTCCTCGCTGGGCTTGCCGCTGACCTTGACCATGTAGGTTTTGGCGACGTGCGAACCGGCGCGGGTAAGTTGCTCCATGAGGTCGCCATCGTTGGTGAGCAGGAGCAGTCCTTCGCTCATGTAATCGAGACGGCCTACGGGAAAGACACGCTCCTCAACGCCCTTGAGCAGGTCCATGACGGTGGGGCGGCCCTCGGGATCGCTGACCGTAGTCATGTGGCCCTTGGGTTTGTAGACGGCAAGATAGACGTGGCGCTCAGGTCCACGGAGCAATTTGCCATCGACGCGGATCTCATCCAGGCGCGGATCAGCCTTGGAGCCCGGCTCGGTGACGGTGTGTCCATTTACGGAGACCAGACCGGCGGCAATCAACTGCTCGGCCTTGCGCCGCGAAGCCAGTCCCGCGGCAGCCAGAATCTTTTGTAATCTTTCAGGTTTTGCTTCCATGGTAAGTACAGCCTTTCGCTGAATCCGCTCGCCATCAGGCGATCGAAGAAGGTAACACATAAGAAGTACCAGGGACACGCGGTCCCTGAGAGGACTCCCGAAGTTTCTTACTGGCCGATGGGGTGCTCGGCTTCGGGGATATTGCCGGACTCAGCGTTGGACTGCGGCTGGCTGTCGGCCGCTTCTGCTGCATCGGGTGATTGCGACTCTGGAATTTGCGACCCCTCGTCTGATTCCACGTTTTCTGACTCTTGGTTGTGCGCTGATTCGGAGGCAGAAGAGTCAGGCGACTGCGGCTCCTCAGCGGGCGAACTATCCGATCCTGCGGCTTCGCCGGAAGGCTCGGGCAGCGGGTTGTCCTCTGGTTCCCCACTCATTTCCGGTTCCCCACTCAGGCCAGAAGAGGGCTTGAATGGGCCACCCGTGGTTTCTTCTGATGCGGCGGGTGGATTGGGCTCGAAGAGCGTTTCCTGCTGCTCGGGGGAGGTGATCTCAATGCCAGTGGCGAGCTGCGAAAACTCCTCCATGCTCGGCAGCTCGTTGACATCGTTGAGGCCAAAGCGCAGCAGGAAATCCTTGCTGGTCTTGTACTGCATAGGCCGGCCGATAACCTGCTTTCGTCCGGCGGTGGTGATGAGTTTGCGATCCAGCAGCGTGCCCAGGACGCTGGCCGACTCGACACCGCGAATGTCGGCGATCTCCGGGGCGGTGATGGGCTGCTTGTAGGCGATGACGGCAAGGGTTTCAAGCGCGGCAAGGGAGAGACGAATCGGCGGCTTGAGACTCTTGGCGAAGGCGCGCACCACGTCATGATGCTCGGGTTTGGTGGCCATGCGGAATCCGCCGGCGACCTGACGGATCTCCATGCCACGGTCTTCGCTGGCGTAGTCGGTTACAAGCTGGACCAGAACTTCCCGGATGCGGGCGCGCACGGCTTTGTCCTCGGCGATTTCCTGCTCGGTCTTCTTCGACTGGCGCTTGCGCGAAGTGGTTTCAGGCGAGCGGACGCTGGCCGACTCGGAGGAAGCTGGTTCTTCCTGGGAGGTGTCGGGGCTGCCGCTAGCAAGCGCTTCGGAGGTAGAGCCTCCCACATCTGCTGACTGCGGCAGATATGGGGCACCAACAGGAATTTCGGCCGCGGATAGTTCGGCGGCTTGTTCTTCGCCGGCCTGGGCGCCGGATTCGGGCGTCTCTTCACCGTTCTTTTCGCCGTTTTCCGGTGGTGCGGCGCCGGGGTGTTCCGGCATCAGGGGGCCGGCCTGGGGACAAAACAGCTCCGTCGATTCAGGAGCAAGCTCGGGCAGGAATGCGCTCTCGGCGGCTGCGCGGGCGTGGAATTCAACAGTGTGGGATGCAGAGGCCAGCGCTTCGGCGGCGAAGTCGGCCTGCTCGATAGCGGCGTTCTCCCTGGCGGCGGCCAGGTCGGCGAGCACAACGTCCTTTAGGAGCTGCGCTATCTGCTCCAGCGTGACTGGCTCTTCGGCCGCGTAAATAATGGCCTCGACTTTTGCTTTCAAACTCATTCTGACTCGCTTGTTGGGACTCGATCTATTGCCAATCGTTTATTGCCAGTCGTCGCGCACGGCTGAGCCGCCTTCATCCACGAGGCGGTCAAAGCCAGTGGATTTTTTCAGAACGACCTCGCCAAAGACATCATCCTGCTTGCAGACCACGGCCTGCAAGCGGATCATCTCAAGGATTGCCAGAAACGAACAGACCAACGCGGTACGCGAGTGCAAGTGACGCAGCAGTTGCTTGAGACGGACGGGACGATCCTCAACCATCAGACGGCGGCGCACGTAATCGATCATCTGCGCCACGGTGACCGCATCTTCATCAAACTGAAGGGTTGGGCGGTTCTTGGCGCGCTCCAGAATCTGCTGGAAGGTTCGGACCAAATCGATGACGTCGGAGGCCATCTCCGGCTCAGTTCCCTCGGCATCGCGAAATTCCTTGAGCGCCGGATTGGTGAGCACAGCTTCTTCCAACTGCTGCTTCTGCAAAAGCATCTGTGCGGCCTGCTTGTAGCGCTCGTGTTCCAGCAGGCGATTGACCAGTTCGAGGCGCGGGTCCTGCTCCTCGGGCGGTGCGTCGGGATCGCGCGGCAGCAGCATCTTGGACTTGATCTGGATGAGCAGGGACGCGGTGTAGATGAACTCCGCCGCAAGATCGATGTCGAAGTTGCGGATGTGCTCGACGTAAGCCAGATACTGCGCGGTGATCTGCGCGATTGGGATGTCGTAGATGTCGATGTCCTGCTTGCGAATCAGGTCCAGCAGCAGGTCGAGCGGCCCGTCATAGACGCTGCCCACGCTCACCGAAAAAGGAAAGATATCGCCGAGATTGAGCGCGGCTTTGCGAGCGTCCTGCTTCGTGTTCTTCGCCGAATCCGGCTGCTTTGAATCCAGCTTTTTGGCCGGGACCGGAACGGGCGGTGTGGTGGGCTGATCGCTCATCGGCTACTCCCCGCGTTGCTCCGGCACCTGGGATAACGCTCCGCTGCCCGCCGCAGGCGCTTGGTAGTCCAGTGACATGTGCATGGCCTCACGTACCTCGGCCAAAGTCCGGTCGGCAGCGGCTCGCGCACGGGCGGAGCCAGCCTCAAGGATATCCCAGGCAAGCTTGGGATTGTCTTCGTATTTGCGTCGGCGCTCTTGCAGCGGATTCAGAATCGCAACGATGTTATCCGCCACCCAGCCTTTGCACTGAATGCATCCGATGCCGGCGGTGGTGCAGCCCAGGCGCACTTCGGCCATGGTCTCCGGAGTGCTGAAAATCTTGTGCAGATCGCCCACCGGACAGACGTCGGGATTGCCGGGATCGGTGCGACGGACGCGGGCCGGGTCGGTGACCATGGTCTTCAGCTTCTTGCGGACCTCAGATTCGGGATCGCTGAGCAGGATGGAATTGCCGTAGCTCTTGGACATCTTGCGGCCATCAGTGCCCGGGAGTTTGGGCGCAATGGTGAGAAGCGGCTGGGGCTCGGGAAAGACGTCGCGATTCCTGCGCCGCTCCCCCACAGTCTCCAGGAGTCTTTCCCCTAGTTCCTTCGCCGGTCCATCATCGTCACGTTTACTCAACGCATCTCTGTCCATTTGTCTTAGTCCCGGAGGAAGGGAGTTTGGCCCCACTCCTACCAGACGGCTTGTTGCGTATTTCCGAGGGTAGAACTGGTTGAACCGGCGAGCGATTTCGCGGGTGATCTCGACATGAGCGACCTGATCCTCGCCGACGGGGACGTGGGAGGCCTGATACATGAGGATGTCGGAGGTCATGAGCACGGGATAGCCGAGGAATCCGTAGGTGTTGAGATCCTTCTCCTTGAGATTCTCCTTCTGCTCCTTGTAGGTGGGCACGCGTTCGAGCCAGCCCAAGGGGGTCATCATGGAGAGCAGGAGGTGGAGTTCGGCGTGCTGCGGGACGTGCGACTGGATGAAGATAGTCGCCTTCTCCGGATCAAGTCCGGCGGCAAGCCAGTCAAAGACCATTTCGAAAATGTTGCTCTTGACGCGCGAGGTGTCAGCGTAGTCGGTGGTGAGGGCGTGCCAGTCGGCGACAAAGAAAAAACAGTCGTAGTCGTTCTGGAGCCGGGTCCAGTTCTGCAAGGCACCGACGTAGTGGCCAATGTGCAGCTTGCCGGTCGGTCTCATGCCGCTCAGTACGCGGCGGTTCACAGCTTGTTTTGCATCTGCCGACATCTATGTCTCTCTCGGGGAAGTCCTTTGGATCGGAGAATCCTTGGGAAAAGTGGGGCCGGCGGCCGGAAAAGTCCTGCCAGATGCCCGAAACCTTGATACTACCATGTGCCGCCCGCTCTGCTCTCCCAGATTCGCCAAAGGAGGGCGCATGTGGGCCATCTGCAGCGGGTTAGCGCTGGGTGATCGTAACCTGGTTGGTGCCGAGGATGGCGGTGTCAATGCGGCTGTGCAGGCGGAAGGTGGAGTCCATGCCAACGGCATTGCCGTACTTGGGGCGCAGGTAGCGGTCGGAAAAAAGCTCCAGGGCGAAGCGCGGAACCTCGACGCCGTCGAATGCGACCGACTGGACGCGCACGGTGGCGACTCCGTTGGCGGCGGCAGCCTGGGCGATGCAGGTGACATGGTGTTTGCCGGTGAAGAGCGCCAGCAGAGGCTTGTTGCGGGTACGGTTGGCGGTGAGGCGATCGAAGTCCACCTCGGCATCGCCGTGGACGACCGCAGGCTGGCTTGACAAGCGGACGTTGGAGACGCCGTCCGGCAGTTTGACGCCGCCCTCGTTGAGGTAGGCGTTCCACTCCGGGGCAGTCAAAACGGTGGGCCGGGTGGAGGGACGCGGGGCGCGCCCGTTTTCGGCGAGCCATGCGATCTTGCGGGCGGCGCTGGCGTAGGCCTCGGAATGGCTTGGCTGGCCATAGGAGGCGAGGCTTCCCAAGGCCAGGGCTACGATGATGGAGCAAAAGAGCTGTTTCATCTACGTCTGGCTTGCGTGGGCGGTGGCGTCGGCGTGCCGAACTGCGGCTTGCTCAACGTTCCCGTGATCTTTGCGACCGCACCGTTCTTCTGGCGAAACTCGAAGTCGATGGCCGAGTCACGCGAAGCAGTTCCGCTCAACTGATAGATGCCGGTGGGAGTGTTCCATCGGCAGTCGGAGATAATCCATCCGTCCTTGTTTAGAACGGCTTTGCCTTCGGCGTTCAGCACACGCAAGGGCATCCGGGGATCAGGAGAGAGCCGTAGCACACCACCGCTCCAGGTGAAGTCTGTTTCGGCGGTGGCTGACTTGGATAGAGAGCCGGCATCCCAACCGGCCATGTTGAGTTTGTATTTGAGAGCCAGGGTGCCACTGCCAAGGGAGGTTTTGAGGAGAGTGCCGAGCTTTTCGGCTTGCATCCGCTCGGCGCTTCCGGTGCTCTCGTATCGAGGATCGGCGCCGGTGAAGTCGAGCTTCCAATCACCCGCGATGGTGCCGCCGAGCAGGTCAGCGCGGGTATTTTTTAGCTCCAGCACTCCATCGGCCAGGGAGAAAGCGGTCTCGAAGGCAGAGCCGGTGGCGGTGCCGAGAGTAAGGCGACGGGCGGTGAGGCGTCCTGAAGCGTGCAGATTGGCGATTACGTTACGCTCCTCCTGGGAGGCGCCAAAGAGCCGGTACCAAGGCCGCTTCCGCAGGCGTGGGTTGAGCACCTCATTCCATCGTTCCGGATTCAGATCGTCGGTGGTGAGGTCAAAGCTGGATTCGCAGGGCGATTCACCGTCGCAGAAGCGGGGGAAGCTGGCGCTACCACCGAGCACGACCTTGCCGATGGTGGCGGACGCGTTGCGCAGGGTGAAGCGACTGTGGTCGAATTCCAGGCGGGCGCTGGAGATTTCAGCCGGCACGGTGAGGCCAGGCACCTCGGCGCGGACGTTTTTCAACTGCGCCGTGCCGCTGACCTCAGCCGGAGCAAAATTCTTCCAGGCACCGCCGATAGTGAGATCGATTGCCGTAGGACCGGCGAGCGCAATTTTCGGCGCGCCGACTCCAAAAGCGCGGGCAAATTGCTGGAGGCGCTCGAGGGTGGCGTCTCCCTTGATGTGAAGGGAGAATCGCTCGTCGTCGAGGATTCCGTCAACGGTGGCCGGAGTGTTGGCCCCGAGCGGAAGATCAAAGCTGTGCACAACGAGAGCGCGGATGGGGTCTGCGGCTTTTACGGATTGACCACGACGCGGGGGAGCGGGAGCTTCGGCGGTGTTGGCTGTGGCCACGGCTTTGGCGACCGCCAGATCCTTTCCGAGCACGGCGGAATGGACGACGAGGCCGTTGAGCGCCGCGTTGCCAGTCCAGTTGGAGGGCTCCTCGCTCATGCGGTTGGCGTGAAACGAAGCCGAAATGGTGCCCTTGGCTGTGAGGTCGTCGGGCAGGTCACGCTTGGCGTGGCGCGCCAGGTTGAGCAAGGCACCGGCGGGAAGATTGTCGGCGGAAATCGCGAGATCGTAGAGGGGAGAGCGAATGCCACGCAGCGTACCCTGCACCGCGAGTAGTCCACCCTCCAGGGGCAGGCGGCACTCGGTATTCTGGAGCAGGCTGGCGCTGACATTCAGCTCGCCTTCGCAGGTGGCGTTGAGGTTTGCGGCATCGCCGCTGGAGATGTCATAGCGGCGGAAGTCGCGAAGCTTGACGGCGGTGGTGAACTGAAGCGCGCCGGGAGTGCCGTTGAATTGGGCGCTTGCCTCCAGAGCGCCGCGCCAGCCACGATCCTCGCCATAGATGAGGCGGGTGAGATTGCCAAGCTGGACGCGCTCCCAGGTGACGGTGGCCTTCATCGGCGCATCGCGCAGGAGAACGGCGCGCTGCAAGGTGGCCTCGGCCTTTACGGTTCCGGTGTCGGTGACCGGCATGTCGGTTCGCACCGGCCGGGCTTCGAGTCTCATGCTCCACTGGTTTTCAGCCGGACTGAAGAGAGTGAAATCGGCATCGATGAAGGAAAAGACACTTTTTTCCAGGCCGTATTTAAAGTTGATCCGGCCATTGGTGGCCTCGATGTAGGGAAAACGCGGACGCGAACTCGACAGTCGGCCCGCGGTGGGTGCGGCCTGGGTGCGTGAAGCTTTCCACAGGAGGGACTCGAGGTTCCAGCTTGCATCCTCGCGCTCCGCGAGGTTGAGGCTGGGATAGTTCAGCTTCAGCCGGGCGATCTCCAACTGTCCGCGCCAGAGCGAACTGAGACTGAGGTAAGCGGTGACGTCTTCAGCGTGCAGAATGGGCTCGGCGCTGTAAGCAGGGTCATCGCCGATGACCACATTTTCCAGGTAGAAGCCGGGCTCCGGGAGCAGACGCAACCCAATCGAATCCACGGTCACGGGACGCTCGAGGGCGTTGCTCATGGACTCCACCACCCTGCCCTTGTAACGCCCCACGTTGATGAAGGGCGGCAGCACCAAGGCGGCTACCGCAAGAGCAACTGCGATCAGCGCACCACGGCGGATTGCTTTACCGGCGGCTTCACTGGCCATTAGCGCACCACGTGCAACATGCGCGACCAGCGGGTTTCGTTAAAGAAGTGAGTGAGGATGTGGAAGAAGAAACCAACGCGACTGGCCACGTCCGTCTTGGTGTACTGGTCATCGGGAGTTTCAAAGGACCAGTAAATAAACATGGGCCGCCCGACGACGTTTTCGCGGGGAATAAAGCCCCAGAAGCGGCTGTCATAACTCACGTCGCGATTGTCTCCCATGCCGAAGTAGGAATTCGGCGGCACGACGATGTCGTCACCCTGGATGTGATCCTGCATGGTGAGCTGCCATTCGGGCGCGAGCTGGTCATCGCGGGTGGGAGGCACGGCAGGGAATTCATCGCGGTAGGGGTTGTAGTCGCCGCGCGAGTGGATGGCGTATGGCTCGTCCTGCAATTTTCCGTTGAGGTACACCTTGCCTCCGCGGAGATGAATACGGTCGCCGGGAACGCCGATGACGCGCTTGACGACAAAGAGTCCGGGTTCGGAGGGGGAGACAAAGACAACGATGTCACCGCGCCTGGGATCGCGGTAAGGAATGATTTTGTCCACGAAATCGGACTTGGGCGCCAGGCGCACACGATCCACAAAGACGTGATCGCCGATGAGCAGGGTTTTCACCATGGACGAGGTTGGAATCTCAAACGCCTGCATGCAGAAGGTGATGATGAACAGGCCAATGACGAGCACGGAGGCGATGGAGGCGATAAACTCCGGCGTCGTTTCCTTGGGTTGTTCCGGTTTCTTCTTCTCTTCTATTTCTTTCGCCAACTTATTCCAGTCCTGATCCGGCCGGCATCAAGGCACCAGGCGCAGAATTCGCCGCCAGCGCAAATCGCCGAACACATGCAAGATGCGGGTACGTAGAGTAGAAAGTTTATCATCCATGGACCTGTCTTCCACCGGATCATCATCATCATCGGCGGCTTCGACGATGCTGAAGTAGATCACCATGGGCCGGCCGATGATGTTTTCGCGCGGCACCAGTCCCCAGTAACGGCTATCGAGGCTCTGGTCGCGATTGTCGCCGAGGACGAAGTACTGGCCGGGCGGGACGATCAGCTCTCCGTTATGCGCCAGGGTTCGCAATCGCCTGGCCCAGTCCGCCGTTACGTTTTCACTGCCCCAGTCGCCATGTGGAAAATTGTCACGAAATTCATCGGGGTAATGCTCTTTGAAAACAACATAGGGCTCCGAGATTTCTCGGCCATTGATATAGACGTGGGCGTGCGACAAATGTATGCGGTCGCCTGGAAGGCCGATGACGCGCTTGACGAAGTGCTGCGCCGGATCCACCGGATAGTGGAAGACAACGATGTCTCCCCGGTGAACGCTCGGGTAGGGGAGAATGGGCTGCCAAGGACCGCTGGGGCCGAAGCGGGTTTTATCCACCAGAAGGTAGTCGCCGACCAGCAGGGTGTTTTCCATGGAGCCCGATGGGATACGGAAGGCCTGCGCCACAAAGGTGATGATGAACATGGCAATGGTCAGCGCCAACAAAGCAAATTGCACGTGCGTCAACACGCTCTCACGGGCGCGCTTGCGCTTGGGAACGGTGACTGTGGGCGGAGCGGGATTCGTCCGCAGTTCACTGTCACGCCATTCGCTCCAGCCGGAATAGTTCGGCCGGTACGGCCCCGGACTGCGATCATCCATGGTTGCTACCCTGCAGGCGTTCAAGCGCCTTCTCGGCCGCTAATTGGCTGGCGGCTTTCTTGCTGTTGGCGCTGCCGACGGTTGAAAACTCGGTTTCGTTGCCGGGATTGAGCACATTCACCTGCATAGTAAAACTCTTGCGATGGGCGGGGCCGACTTCGCCGATCATCTCATAACGCGGCTCGGGGCGTCCGCTGGCCCGCAGCAACTCCTGCAAGCGGGATTTGTGATCGGCGACGAGGAGCACCTCGCCTCCCGCGCCGGAGAGCCGATCCAGCTCCGGTTCCAGAATGTGGGAGAGCACAAATGCTCGCGCCACGAAGAGACCGCCATCCAGGTACAGGGCGGCGAGAAGGGCTTCGACGGCGTCGGCCAGCAGGGCGGTTTTGCGGCGGCCTCCAGTTTTCTCCTCGCCTTTTCCCAACCTGAGATAGCTACCGATGTGCAGTTGATGGGCGCAGTGCAACAGGTGATTGGCGTTGACCAGATGAGCGCGGAGCTTTGAAAGTTCACCTTCCTGGTAGGCAGGGAAGCGCTGGAATAATTCCTGGCTGGCCACGAGTTGCAGGACGGCATCGCCGAGAAACTCTAGTTGTTCGTTGTCCTTGGCAACTTCGCCCTTGGCAGCATCCAGGCTCTCTCGCGCAAAGGAGCTGTGGGTCAGTGCCTGTTGCAGCAATGCGCGATTTGCGAATTGGTGACCCAGCGCTTGTTCGAGATTGTCCAGAGGAAGATGCTTCATAGAAGAACTTGATAAAAAAGATGCTCGAATACAGGATTACTTGCTGGCGGGCTTCGCCGCGGCGGGAGCGAGTTTCTCCAAGCGCGACTCTTCCTGCTCTGCCAGTTGGTGAATCTGATCACCGGGCTGAGAGGCGGCGATGGCCTTCTGCACGGCATCCATGGCGGCGCTGTAATCGCCGTTCTTATCATAGGCGACGGAGAGGCGTAGCCACACTACGGGATCGGTGCGATCCTTCTCTTCGGCGGCGGCAGCGTTGAATTCCTTGATGGCGGTGGGGTAATCGAGCTCCTTGAACGCCACGGTGGCGAAGACTTCGTGGGCGGTTCCGCGGATTTGGGCCAGGGCGGCGGCGAACTGCTCCGGGGTGAGATTGGCGGGCGGTGCGATATCGCCTGCATGCTGGAGAGCGCTCTGAGCGTCGGCATTGGCTTCGGCTAGCCGGTCATTGCGATCAAGATCGGTGTCATGGGTGCGCTCGGCCAGCATCTGGGCCGCAGTCAGCAGGGCGACGGGGTTGCCGGGATCATATTTGAGGACGGCACGCGCCATCTCCAGGGTTTTATCGGGATTGTTGGCCTGCTGATAGAGTCCCATGGCTTGCTGGAAGAGAAACGCACGCAACTCACTGTCGGGAAACTTCTGGGCGAAATCAGTGGCCGCCGCTTCCACCTTGGAAGGGTCCGTCTGCGCCGCCGCAGCCTTGTAAGCATCGTATTCGGCCTGGGTCTTTGGGGCCGGAGCCTTCTTGGCCTTCGCCGGAGACGGCTGGCCGGTGGGTACGGCTGCGTTCTGCGTATTCGCCGGAGCGGCGGATCGCGGCAGCGCCATGGTAGGCAGTGCCATGGTAGCCGACAACAGCAACGCAGCGGTGGTGAATGTGGCTATCTTCAAGGTCGTTCTCCGTTCTAATCGTTGGGATGCTTAACAGGTGGTTGGTACGCCTGCTGCAATCCTTTTTCCGCTGCGGCTTTCAGCTCGGACGATCCACCGGCGTTCAACGCTGCGCGATAGTGTTCGACCGCCTCCTGGCGATGCTCCTGCATGTCGAGGATGCGTCCGAGATAGATGTGTGACCAGCCGCGAATCTTGCTATCGCTGGATGCGGCAGCGGCGCGCTCAAAATAGCCCTGTGCGTCATCCAGTTTGCCGTCGGCAATGGCGACACGCGCCAGCACGAAAAGTGCTCTTCCCGGATCTTCCTGGTTGCGGAGGGCCTGCTGCGCGTAGTTTTGCGCGCCATCAAAGTTGCCACTGGCCAGCGCGCGCTCGGCAAGATCGACCAGCATCTCCTTGCGCTGGCTCTTGCGAACCAACTCCGGCGTAGCGCTCTGGAGGAACGGAATGGTGGCGGCAATCTTTTGCTGCTGTTCGACGTTGATGTCGTGCAGCCAGTCGGCATAGGACTGGTCAAAGCCGACCTCGTCGCGTTCAAATGCTACCAGCTTGTCATAAAAATACCGGGTCAGGATAAAGCCCTGCCGGGTGGAGTCCCATGCAAGTTGTTCCTTCGGCTTATCCGGTCCTTTGAGCTCGCCCAGTAACCGTGCCTCGATGGCCTTGATGAGCGACTCGGTCAGCAGCAACCCTATGTCGAAGCGATAGCTGTCTTCCAGAGGAGCGCGTTTCACCGAGTCCAGCAGTGGAGACAGCCTCTCCAGGGTAGTTCCACGGGAGAGCACTTTGGCATCCAGAATGTAATGCAAGTAGGTATGGCGAACCTGATCGAGACGAACGGCACCGGCGGCAGTGGGAGAGATCACCATGTAGTAGTCTTCGGCATAGTTGCGCGAGTTGACTTCGCCGGGGGCGGCCAAGGGCTCTACGTAAACCACAAACTCATGCTTGATGTAGCCGCTCAAATTGCGTTTGAGGTAGATATCGGTGGAAAGCAACGTGTCATTGATGGGCTTGTGCAGGTTGCGGATCAGTTGGTCATAGTCGGGGCGATGGCGCAGCCAGATGGCATTGAGATTCGCCGCCTCATTGAAGCGCTGCAGCAGCGGCAGAAATCCCAGCACGAAGATTGCGTCCGGCGGGAGATCACTCTCCTTGGTGCGCAACTCCAGTTTTGGGCTGTCAGCCATGTTCAGTCCCAGAGATACGTAATTGGAGAGGGTGCGCGAGGCGTTGTCCTGCAGGTGATCCTCGTAAAAGGCGCACATGTTGCGCAGTGCCGACTGGGCGTCGCGCGATTGCGCCGCCTGCAATACCTCGCCGCGGATTTGCTGACGCAAGGGAATCGATTGCGCCAGGTCAGCGTCATAGCCACAGACGTTGATGGCTGCCATCACGGAAAACAGCGACTGGCTGGTCTCTACGCTCATGCGGGGCTGCTGCTGGGCCATAGCCGGCAGCGTGAGTATGGCGCAAAGCGCAAACACCATCGAAAGGCTGATTTTCAGGAACGCCTCCTGGTTTGAATCCTTGGATCGTCTCGTCTGTGGAGCCAGTGTAAGAGCTGCGGGCCGGGGAAGCAAATACCCGGCTGGCTAGGGAAGAGAGAAGACCGGAATTCTTTCATCCTCGATAAGGCGGCGCTTGAACTGGCCGCGATACTGGATTGCGAGGCGGCAGCTCAAGTCCAGCACGGTTGCCGCAGGCCGGCATCAGCCGCCGACGTTGATATTGGAAAAGGAGATCACGACCCGCCCGCTGGTTGGCACTCCGAAGCTGGTTGCGGGGCGGAACTGGGTAAAGATCAGCGCGTTCTTCATCTCCGGACTTAATTCTTTCGGACCGGATGCATTCAGCACGCGGTAATCCTCCACCCGGCCGTGGGTATCGATGACGGCCTCGACGACGATGGCATCGCCATTGGCGTTGCCGTTTGCCAGACCGAAGGGCGCCAGCGTCATCTCAGGCGGAGTGTAGAGCATGGTGGGCACGTCATTGCCGCTGGTCAGGTGGACCGGCACCAGAACACCAACCAGCAAGCCGAAGAACAAAACCGCGGAAAGAAGACCTCCAGCGGCCGTAAACAGGAACGCATTGAAAGCATTTTCCCAACGAACCTGAAGGTTCTCCCAGCGATGTTGCCGCTGCGCCGCCAACTGTTGCGAGATTGCGACCTTGAGACGCAGGGCGAGCTCGGGCGGCGCCGGGTGCGGCGCCATGGTGGCCATCAGCCACTTGGTCCGGCGCAGTGCGGCAAACTCAGTGCCGCAGCTTTTGCACGCAGACAAGTGTTCGTTGAGCGTCTGTCTCTGTCCGCCGTCCAGCATTGCATCCAGCATTGGAGAAAACAAACATTTTGCTTCGGCGCACTTCATGGTGTGACCTCAATCTCCCGATTTCCCGGCGCGAGCTTGGATGTGCGATTGCCTCCGTCAGCCTTCGGGGATGTTATTGCTTCCGGGGCGAACTCGTGAGCATAGCGCTCCAGGCGTTTTCGCAACGCTTGGCGTCCGCGAACCAGCCTGGACTTGACGGTTCCCAACGAAGTCTCGGTTATCTCTGCAATTTCTTCATAAGAGAGATCTTCAATGTCACGCAGAACCACCGCCGTGCGATAGTTTTCGGGCAACTCCTGCAGTACCTGTTCGACTCGCGCCCGCACCTGGCTCCGCGCCAGCGTTTCATATGGCGACTCGGTGCGATCCACAAGGCTGTCGCGCAAGTTCACCGCGCGGCCTTCGCAGTCATCCGGGACAGGTTCAAAGGAAAGCTCCTGCACCTTGTGACGGAAGAACCAGCGGCGACGATTGCTGGCCTCATGAATGGCGATGCGATAAATCCAGGTTTTCAGGCTACTTTCGCAGTTGAATTTCGACATCCCGCGAAAGACTTTGATGAAAACTTCCTGCGTGGTATCCGGCGCGTCGGTGGGATCGTCCAGGATTCGGTAGATGAGGTTGTAAATGGTCTGGTGGTACTGAGCAATCAGTCGCGCGTAGGCATCCTCGTTCCCCGCCTTTAGCTCGGCGACGGTCGAAGCATCTTCCGGGCGCATCTCCCATGCGCTGGCCAGCTCGCCCACGGTTGTGACTCCTACGGCACTCACCGTACCCCCTTCATGTTAATCCTTGAAGCTACCTGCCAACAAGCCAAACTAGCGCGCAAGTCGATGGAATTGCGAAACTTTGCCCGCGCTGTCATTTGTACTGGGCGGATCTCCCTCCGAAACCAGCCTTAACCCGTGACTCCGGAAGGTGAGTCGTCTGTGGCAATAGACTCCGGCGGGAGGGGAAAGGTTCCCGAAATTCGCATCGCTCGCACCGGTTTGCTTCGGGAAGCCTATTGTTGGCTCGGCGCGGGCTTTGGTTTCTTTTTGGGCTTTGGCTGATTGTCATCCACCACGACCTTGTTGCCGGCTGGTTTTGCGCCGCTCGCGGTATTTGCAAGCCGACTCCGAAGGCGGGCCAATTCGGCATCGTTAGCCCCGGCCAGCATATCCACCCGCTCGGCGACTTGGCGTCGAACCTGGTCGAGTTGATTGATGTCAAAGGAGAGCATTTGGTATTGATCAGTGGGGCCGAAGGCTCCGGCGGACTCGGTCAACGCGGAAAAAGTGTCGTAGAGAGCATTCAAGTTACGGTAGAGGCGGAAATTCGCGTTCAGGGAGCCGGGCGAGGCCTGTATCCGCTGCAATAGATCGGGAACCGCGTTCGTCAGATTGCGGCGGATGGACACGGCGCTGGCCTCGGACTGCTGCTTGCTGGCCGAGTCAGCCTTCCACTTATCGATGCGCAGGCGGGCCACATCTTCATCCGATTTCTGAGCGATGGCCTGGACCTGGACCAGCAACTCTCTCAGGGCTAGATCGGGAATGGTGTTGACGGAAGTTGCAGTGTCCTGGGGAGCCGGAGTTTGGCTGGTCTGACCGGACAAAGGCGTCAGGGCCACGGAGGAAGCGAGTAGGAGGCAGAGTGCGATCTTCATAAGAGTAAGTTTACCTGGAGGCTCCAGCAGACGGTTTCGCCCGAAGCAAAACCGGAAACTCTGAAACCCTAAGACTTAGGATGCAGGAAAGCAGAGCTGTAGTTCAGGGAATCAGCTGCGCCAGGCTGGGAGTTTGCCTCGGTTCGCCGGGATAACGGGGCAGGGTGACATCCAGTGTCAGAAGTGTCCTGGCGCGCTGGGTCGGATTCCCCTGCTTTGTACTTCCGATTATCCTGGGCAATGAACCGATTTAGATGCATCGCGGAAGGGGATCGGTCGAGACAAAGGGGAGCTGGCTTACAGTCCGCCCGATACTTTCCGCATCGCACAACGGGCTTGCGCATCACACCACAAAGATATTTCAGGAGGCAGGTCTGCCATGAGCCACAGAGCGAAGAAAAAGAAAGTACGTGAGGCAGAGTTGGAGGAGCTTGGTTCCGATCCAGGACAGGTACGTCCGGGGAGCGCAGGACAATCCGGAGACACGCAGGGACTGCCGGAAGATAGCGAGGCCGCGCCGGAGAGCGTGGAGCAGCTCGCCGAAGAAGAACAGGCATTTGAAGCTGAGGTTGTGGAGGGAGTGGAGGACGCGGGAAATCATCCGGAGCGTCCGGTTCGCAGCCACGAGGACCGCAGACCGGCACACGAAAGCGAACTTCCGCCCGATCCCGACTGGAAATGAGAGATCGCCCGGGCTTGCAGCGCCGGGCTGGATCCCAGGCAGTCTCCAGTGCGGGCTGAGGCGATTATGATGTGAATCCGATTTACAGCGCCCGATTCGCAGCGCGGGCTTCGACAGCACGGGGATACATGTGGGCGTGGCGGGAAAGAGGTGGGTACTACAAGCGGACGGCAAGCGGCGGTGCGAATATTCATCCAGCAGACTTCAATTCCTGAGCCATCCCTGTCCACGGCTCCTTTATCTCATATCTCATAATTTACGTGGTTCGGTTCAGCTCGCAGGGGCAGCCGTCGAATAAAGGCGCAGCCAGAAATTCCATTTATTGTCAATCACTTGCAACGAAAATACATTACGAAAGGAGCAATTGTTGCAGAACTCAGGGGTCGGGTGCGGGAAGCGATGGATGGCGTCTTTATGCTACACTGCTTCGGAGATTCAGTCGCATGTAGCCGCTCGGCGGATGATGGATAAAGCCAGCCGAACCGGCGACAGAATGTATCAAAAACGTTCTCTGGGACAGAGTCAAAATAGAATCCTTCGTGTTTATGCAGTAAGCACGTCCGTTGCTAAGAGCTGCTGGTATTTCTTGTGGATAGGAGAATGTCCAAGATTTGCGGCTTACACTGCGATTCATGCAACCATTGCGGAACTGAAATCGTGTAGTCGGGAGTTGTCAGCGCTGACGTTTGTCTTTCGCGTCGCGGAGCGAGAAGCTGTATTTCGGCCCTGTAATCTTAAGGTGAGGGGAAATGATTCGGCGTCTTAGCTTATACGAATTCTTTTTTCGGATCTGTTGCTTTTTATTACCAGTTCTAGCTTTTCTGATCGCGGGTACCGGATTGCGTGGCTTTGGTTTGATCCATCCGCTGACCCACGACTATCTGTATCTATGCGTGACGCTTTCACTGGTGTGGATCGTCTGCACGGTGCATTTCGACGTTACCAGCATTGAGGCGTTGTTTCTGGAGTCCGGCGGCGTCCGAGACTGCCTGAAGGCGGTTGCCTGGACGTATATGTCTGGGTTCAGTGCGCTGTTCTTCTATCGTCACGCTTCGTTCTCCAGGCTGATGCTAGGCACCAGCGGGTTGATTCTGCTGGGCGGCATATTACTGTTGCGCCTTATCTTCCGCCACATTGTGACGCACTCCAGTACGCAAGCGGACCCCCTCCGAATCATCATCATTGGTGCGGATGCATTTGCCCAGCAGACCTCGAATAGACTGAAGAGCTGTATTGTGGCTCCATGTGAGACCGTGGCATTTGTGCGTTTGCCCGGGCAGCAGGTGAATGTGGAAGCGGGTGTTCCGGTATTTGAACTGGAACAACTAATGAGCCAGAACATCAGGCACTTTGCCAATGACATGGTGATGGCGGCATCTCCGGAGATGCTCCCGATTCTTTCCAAACTGATCGGCCAGTTGAAGGGTTTGGCGATTCCGATTCGCTTTTGTCTGGATTTTGGCGAGGACGTGCGGGTGCGGGACCGGTTCTTCCGGATTGGAGGCACGCACATACTCGATGTGCAGATTGCTCCTTCCGAGACCATCAGTTACGTCATATTGAAGCGCTGCTTCGATATTGTCTTCTCGCTGATGGCGTTGACCCTGGCCGCGGTTCCGATGATCGTGATCGCCATTGCCGTGAAACTGACGTCGTCTGGTCCGGTCTTCTTCGCACAGGAACGGGTTGGCATCAATGGACAAGCCTTTCAGATGCTGAAGTTTCGTACCATGAAAGTGGCTCCAGTGGAAGAAAGCGATACCCGCTGGACGACCGCGGGCGATCCGCGGCGGACAGCGCTGGGTACATTCCTGCGCAACAGCAGCCTGGACGAATTGCCGCAGTTTTTCAATGTGCTGCGGGGCGACATGAGCGTGGTGGGGCCGCGCCCCGAGCGTCCGTACTTTGTGGAGAAGTTTAACGACGAGATTGACGCGTACAACACCCGGCATCACCTGAAGTCAGGGATCACGGGTTGGGCGCAGGTGAACGGATTGCGCGGCAATACCGACATCGCCAAGCGGGTTGAACTCGATATCTACTACATACAGAACTGGAGTTTCGTCTTTGATCTCCAGATCATTCTGATGACTGTATTTTCCGGATTTTTTGCCGAGAACGCCTATTGATACGCGCTCCGATTGTGCGTACTACGCAGTCCACGCCGTAAGGTTTGTTGTAATCTGAAAGCTTGCGGGCTCAGGAGCACTGGGTTCTGAGTCTCAATTTGCTTCCGGGGGACGCAGAGTGCGGAGCTGGATTTCGGTCGCGTTGTTCATCGGAATTGTCTTGTCCGCGCAGGCACAACCGGCACCATCGTCGGCCAGCGCCGGTACGCCTCCCCTGCCCAAAATGGAGGACGAGGCGAACAATCGCGGGATTCGCCTCAAGTCATCCCCACGGAATATTGTGCAGGATCCGGCGCACATCCTTTGGCGTCCGCCTGTTTCCGAAGGTGCGATACGGAAGTAATTGAGACTCATGGGAATCCTGGCAGCCATGAAATCCAAGGAAAAATGAAGATAATAGAAACGAAAATCCAAGAAGTTCTTGTGCTTGAACCGAAGGTATTTGGCGACGATCGCGGATTCTTCCTGGAGAGCTATAACCAGAAGAGCTTTGCAGAGATTGGACTGGCGCGGAATTTCGTTCAGGACAATCACTCGCGCTCGGCGCGGAATGTGCTTCGGGGCCTGCATTATCAGCTCGGGCAGCCGCAGGGAAAACTGGTTCGTGTGGTTGCAGGATCGATCTGGGACGTTGCGGTAGATGTTCGCCGCAGCTCTCGAACCTTCGGGCAGTGGGTTGCGGAGGAGCTATCAGCGGAGAACAAACGGATGTTCTGGATTCCGGAAGGATTTGCTCACGGATTCGTCGTGACATCCGGCTCAGCCGACGTGCTGTATAAGGCCACGGATTTTTATGCGCCCGCCTGCGAGCGATCGCTGTTGTGGAATGATCCGCAATTGGGAATCACCTGGCCGCTGAGTGGTGAGCCATTGCTTTCTCAAAAAGATCGAGCGGGGCTTCCGCTGAATCTCGCTGAAGTATTCGAATAGGATCTTAAATCTTGCGAATCTTACTGACGGGCACAAACGGACAACTAGGGAAGGACCTGTTTCCACTGTTGCGGGAGCAAGGTGAAGTGGTGGCCGCAAGCCGCGCCGACTGCGATTTGTCCTCGGCGGATGCGATCAGAAGACTGGTGGCGGAGGTGCGGCCCTCGGTGATCGTGAACCCGGCCGCCTATACCGCAGTGAACGAGGCCGAAGCGCATAGCGATCTTGCTTACGCGGTGAACCGGTCAGCCGCTGGAACCTTGGCGGAGGCGGCGCGAAGGTCGGGGGCAATGTTCGTGCATTACTCCACGGACTACGTGTTTGACGGCAGCAAGCCGGGAGCTTACACGGAAAGCGACGAACCCGCGCCGTTGAATGTTTACGGGGCCAGCAAACTGGCGGGAGAACGCGCGGTGGCCGCCGCCGGAGGACGCTTCCTGGTGCTGCGCACAAGCTGGGTCTACGGTGCCAATGGAAACAACTTTCTGCTCACTATCCGGCGCCTGGCGCGGGAGAGGGAAGAGCTGAAAATTGTGGACGACCAAGTGGGCGGACCAACCAGTTCGATGCAGATTGCGCGGGCTACAGCAAGGCTGGTAGGGCAGTGCGCGGCGGTTGCGGAAGGCGCCTTTCCGTCAGGGGTGTATCACATGACCGCCGAAGGCAGCGTCTCCTGGTGTGAGTTTGCACGCGCGATTGTAGCGGTGCTGAGTGAAGGTGAGCAGTTCAGATTGCAGCGGATTCTGGGCATCCCTTCCAGCGAATATCCGACGCCGGCGCGCCGTCCGCTGAATTCGGTTTTATGCAACGACAAGTTTGAGCGGACGTTTGGATTCAGGCTGGGAAGCTGGCGTTCGGGGCTTGCCGAAGTGGTTCACGAAATCCGTTTGCGCGAATCGCAAAACTGCCCGAATGAAATTGTCTAATGCGCGGTGCGGGATTGCTGAGCGAAACTAACCATCCTGTTTGGTGAGACAATGGTAGAAATCCAGAATGAATTCGGACTCGAACGGATAGCCATGTACGTGTGCAAATTTGTGAGGCGACTTTTTCTTCCGCTGCCGGTCATCGCAGCTCTAGTAAGCTTCTCCCCTGCGCAGGATACGATGCCCTCAGCGCGGCCTACGCAGGCGGACTGTATGGCGGCCGCCAGTAGCGGTGGCACAATCCCCGCGGGTTGCACTCAGGAAGACAGCGTCGGCGGAACGTCAATGCGCCAGCAACAGGAATCCATGTCTGGTACCAGTACTACGCCGACGTTGGTCCAGGCGCCTCAGTTGACGACGGGGCGGGCTGAGGCTCCGGAGCAGCAGACATGGGTTCCGCTGAATCCGTCGGAGCGCAAAAAAGTCGAATTGCCGGTGCAGCCGCACACCGAGTTTGAGCAAATTGTGGCGGACACCATTGGACGCCCGCTGCCTCTCTTCGGGCAGACGCTTTTTGTCCAACCGCCAAGCACATTTGCCTCTACCACCCGGGTACAAGTTCCGGGAGATTACGTAATTGGTCCGGATGATGAGTTGCAAATCCACATCTGGGGCCAGATCAATGCGGACCTGCGCGTGGTCGTGGATCGTGCCGGGCAAATCTACATTCCGCGCGTGGGGGAGATTTCGGTTGCTGGGGTCCACTACAGCGATCTCGATCAGCACTTGAAGAACGAGATTCTCAAGGTGTTCCACAATTTCACTCTTACCGTGAGCATCGGGCGGATTCGCTCGATCCAGGTATTTGTGGTGGGACAGGCGCGCTATCCCGGCACCTACACCATCAGTTCACTGAGCACGCTGGTCAATGCGATTTTTGCGTCTGGCGGTCCTACTCCACAGGGCTCATTGCGAGACGTGCAGGTGCAGCGCGACGGAAAGACTATCGCGCATCTGGATTTTTATGAACTTCTAGTCAAGGGCGATAAGTCGAAGGACGTCCGCCTGCAATCCGGCGATGTGATGTACTACCCTCCAGTGGGCCCGCTCGTCGCAATGGCGGGTTCGGTGAACACACCCGCGATCTACGAAGCGACGCATGATTCCACACTGGCGGACGCGATCGAAATTGCAGGTGGCCTGAGCACCGTGGCCGATTCGAGCAAGATAACGGTCGAACGCATAGCCGATCACGAATCGCGTACGGTGATGGAGTTTCCGCTGGATGCGCAAGCGCGCGCCATGCTTCTGAAGGACGGCGATATCGTGCGCGTGCTATCGATTGTTCCGCGCTTCAGCAATGCGGTTACCTTGCGCGGCAATGTCGTCAACCCGGGACGCTACCCGTGGACGCCCGGGATGAAAGTGCGGGATCTGATCCCAAATGCGCAGGCGTTGCTGACGCGCTCGTATTGGCTTGGCCGCGCCAGCATGACCGAGGGACGCAGTACGGAATATCCCATCCGCGCCGTCCCCACCAAGGCCAAGACGGACAATTCCACGTCTCCAGAGGCTGCCAATGTTTCTGATGTGAACGCCACATCGAATATCCCAACTGAAAATGCCCAGCAGGCGCCCGCGGGAGACCAATCGCATGGCAGCGGTGTTCCCGTCCAGCTTGGACCTAAAAGACCGAACAGCGAAACCCTCACCGCGGATCTGCATCGGGCCTCTCCGGAGATCAACTGGAGCTACGCGATTGTTCAGCGCGTAAACCCCGAGGACCTGTCGACGAAGCTGCTCTCCTTCGATCTGGGGAAGGCGGTGCTTGAGGGTGATCCGGCAAACAATCTTGAACTCAAGCCGGATGACATCATCACCGTCTTTTCGCAGGCCGATGTCTCGGTTCCGCAGAGCCTGCGCGCGCGCTACATCAGTTTGGAAGGCGAGGTGGTCAGGGCCGGAGTTTACAAAGTTGAGGAGGGAGAGCTGCTTCGCGACGCGCTGAGGCGCGCTGGTGGCGTTACCCCCGACGCCTATATCTACGGTACCAAAATGACCCGCGAATCCGCCCGGGTAGAGCAGCAGCAGAGTATCGACGAATTGACGCGCACGCTGGAGACAGAGGCCCTGCAGGCACAAGCCGCCGGTGCCCCCTCGCAGGAGGCGCTGATCACACGATTGCGCGCTGCCAAGGCGACCGGGCGCATCGTACTCACTATGAAGCCCAACGCAAAATCCATTGACGCCTATCCATCGATCACCGTGGAGGACAACGACCGTATTGTGATCCCGCACCGTCCCTCGACGGTATCTGTGGTGGGCATGGTCTACAATGCCGGTTCGTTTGTCTACGACCCGCGCCGAAAAGTTGGTGACTACTTGAGGATGGCAGGCAAGGGCAGGCCCCATGCGGATATGCGCCACGCCTTCGTGCTTCGTGCCGATGGCACCGTCGTACCCAGCAGGTCAGTGAACGGCTTATTTTCGGGCGATAGGTTTGCGTCAATGAGCTTGTATCCTGGCGATCAGATTGTGGTGCCGAATAAGATTCCAACCGGAGCCTTCGTGCGCGGCCTGCGTGACTGGTCCCAGATCTCCTCGCAATTCGCCATCATGGGCGCCGAGTTGGCACTGATTCAGTAGGTCGTAACTACACCTTCGCGCGGTGCTGACGAGCAGGGTGAAGCAAAGCATTGTTAAAATGGGGTGTTAGGTATGGGAGCAGGGCCAGCATGAAGTCGGAAGCGATCAGCGAGCAACTCAGAGAGATAGAGATGCAGGGCGCGCAAGGATCACATGCCAACCTGCTGGACCTGTTGATCGTTCTCTCGAAACGCCGGAGATTTATTTTCGGCTTTACGGCCGGAGTCGCGATTCTCACAGTGATTGCGGTGCTGTTGATTTCGAACAAGTACACGGCGTCTACGGTTGTGTTGCCGCCGGCTCAGCCATCCTCCATGGGTTCGGCTCTGTTGAGCCAACTTGGCGGAAGCGCTGGTTCTGGTGCTCTGGCGTCCCTTGCTGGCGGGAGTCTCGGCATCAAGAACCCTGGAGAAATGTACGTCTCGTTCTTTCGTGGCCGGACGGTTGAAGATGCTGTGGTCCAGCGCTTTGGACTGCAGGCCCGGTATAAGACGAAGACGATGTACGATACGCGCGAAGCGTTTGAAAGGCATTCCACGGTGGTCCTGGGAGCCAAGGACGGACTGATTCGTATCAGCGTAGAGGATAGCGATCCGAAGTTGGCTTCCGAAATTGCAAACGGCTATGTAGATGAGTTCAAGAAGCTTTCCGCCACGCTGGCCATCACCGAGGCGGCGCAGCGCCGCTTGTTCTTCCAGCAGCAGTTAGCTGAGGCGAAGGATAACCTGACGACGGCGGAAGAAGCGATGAAGCGCACCGAGATCTCCACGGGCGTACTCCAAGTCGACAGCCAGGCCAAGGCTTTGTTGGAATCCGCAGCAATGCTTCGTGCTCAAGCGGTTGCCAAAGAAGTTCAGATTCAGTCCATGCGCTCCTATGCCACTGAGGACAATCCGGAACTGATTGTTGCCAAGCGGCAACTTGCCGAACTGCAAGCCCAAATAAACAAGCTAGCCGGGAAGGACCCAGACGAGTTTATTGTATCGAAAGGAAGGGCTCCAGAGGCCTCGATGGAGTATCTTCGCAAGCTGCGCGACTTGAAATACAACGAAACCGTTTTTGAACTAATCGCCAAGCAGTTTGAATTGGCCAAACTGGATGAGGCACGCCAAGGGTCAATCGTGCAGGTGGCCGACGTGGCCGTGCCGCCCGATAGGAAGTCGTCGCCCCACCGCTCCCTTATAGTCGTGCTCGCAACCCTGCTCAGCTTCATTGCGGCTTGTGGGTGGTGCACTTTTGCCGACGCATTCCAGCGCATGAAGAACAACCCCGCCGAGCGCCAGCGCTTGGACGCTTTGCGGGCGACTCTCCGCTGATTGACGCCCTGCCTCAACCGGTTCGTGCGCTACTGAGCTATTGGGACACTCTGAAAAGCAGAGTCGTGAGGGTTCAACCTGTCTTGCGGCCTGACGCGTGGGCATGAGAAATGAGTAGTTCCCTTACCCTGGCAGTCGTGCTTGCCCAGGGAAATTTAGCCGAGCGTGCCAGCCCTTTTTCGCGAAGCTGCTGACGTAGCACCGTATCGTTGATGATTGATGCCATCGCCTCAGCTATATCGTCCACCGCAGTCGGGTTCACGAGCAGAGCGGCATCTCCTGCGACCTCGGGTAAGGCGGTGGTGTTGGAGGTGATCACCGGTGTACCGGAAGCCATCGCTTCCAGTAGTGGAAGACCAAACCCCTCATAAAGAGAGACAAACACCAGCGCCTCGGCGCCGCGGTACAGAGATGGCAATTTCACTTCCGGAACGAATCCCAGAAAGTGTACACGTGCTGTCAGCTTACGCCGTTCAATGTACTCCGCGAGTTCGGTGGTGGGCCTGCCGGTAAACACGAGCCGTATTTCGCGGGCAAGGCGTGCCTGTCCAAACGCATCAACCGTACGGAACTCGTTTTTGTGCCGTTTTCGATTACTTACGCAAAGAAGATAAGGAAAGGGAAGTTCGTAGGCTTCCCCTCCAGGGTGATAAGCCGGATCAACTCCGCAGCGGACGTTGAAAACCTTCTCCGCGCTCACTCCAGACCATTCGATAATCTGCGTACGCGTAAATTCCGAAACAGTGAAGATGATGGCTGCACGCTGGCAGGCTGGCTTCAATACCGTTGCGTAATATAACCGCTTGAGCGTACCGCTATTCCATGGCGCGTGGATGTGATTCAGGTCGTGTACTGTAAACGCGAAGGGAGATGGGCAAAAAAGAGGAGAGTTATACCCCGGCGAAAAGAACAGGTCATCGCGAGTTAGCTTACCAAGCGCACGAGTGAGTTTCCAGGTATCAAACGCCGACGCAGGATGGGACACAAGCGGAACCGGCCGATAATCGAGGCCAGCCAGCACATGCCGCGCGAAGCGGCCTATGCCGTGGTCCCCAATCCATCTCTGATCAGCATATATCATCTGCAGACCTGGCAAGCTGGAACTAACACTCTTAGGCTGACCCACGTTGGGGAAGTATACACAAACTTGAAACTGCTAGGGCACGAGTACTTGGGCCGATGTCCCCACACCGGGAGGCTCATAATCATGTAAACGATTCGTCTTGCAAAAAATTGTAATGGCGAATACCCCGCCCAGTTGGATCAAAACGATATTAAAGATTCCCGCGCAGGCGAGAGTTGCCCATAGGCTGGCGGCAGCAATAATAAAAGGTTGCTGAGTAATCAAAGCTTCGCGACGTAAGTAAAGCCACATTTTCGTCAGTAAAACGCCAAACAGGACAAGGCCGACCAATCCAACGTGCAACAACAACGCGAGTGGCACGTTGTCGATGGGTATCACGTTGTCCTTATTAAGAATTATCCCGCCTCCAAACAATTTATCGATCAAACTAGAACGAGAGAAAATGTCTAAGTAATAGGACCATGCGTCAAGCCGCATCAGGAGCGACCCGGAGTCTTGCAGATTACTTGCGGCATCGTTGACGGAAACACGTAATCCGGACAGAATTGTCGCGATTGCGAGAACAAAGAATAGGATCGGCTGCCAAAGACCTCGCAATGCTCGTTTTCCAAAGACGAGAACCAGGGCATAAGCACTCGCACACAGGAACACCAAGTAACAGAGTCTAGTCAGGGTGGACAAACATGCCAAGGCTGAGAGAACAAACCATGACGCTCCTCTTATAGGCGATTTGCGGAATAACGCTATCCCAAGTGCGCCACACAAGGAGCAGAATAAGCCGAATCCGAGACCTGATGTGAAGAGGCTGAAGGCTCGAACATCGTCAAAGAAATTCCAGCTATATATTTGGAATTTCCCGTCGACACTTTCCGTGTAGAGAAGAGGCCGTCCGGTAAGGTATTGAGCAATTCCAACCATTGCACAGGCCAAGAGAAGAATTCCCGTGCACCGTATGATCACTCTTTCAGAGATAGCGCCTCTGAATGCGAGCGCCGCAGGACCGCTTAGAAGTAACAGATAATAAGTGCTGTACGACGCAAGGACATCTTTCAGAGACATGTCATGCGCAAGAATCAGATACGGCATGTGAAAGAGTAGGAAGGCTATACACAATAACCACGTGAACATTGGAAGTCTTGCGAATTCAATGCTTGGGTGTATAAAGCAACCAAGCATCAGTGCAAGCAGAATCACGAACCCCAGGATCGCGTTGGTCACCAGAATGTGCCCGGCGAAAAGCCGCATCTGCAGTTGCGGAATCAGGCCATCCACAAAGGCGAGCAGGGAAAGAGCAAACGCGAGGAACGCCAATACGCGATAGCCGGGATAAGTCGAGGAATCATCCGCTTGCGCAATCCCGCCCCGGTGGTCCTCGGAGATATCCACGCTTCAACCCCTATCCTAATGCTACATCAGTGTATTTTGGAGGACACAGGGATCATTCGACGATAATCCTGTACCCCCGCCCATATACCCTTGCAATCCGAAAAGCGAAGTTGCAACAGACGCCGGACAATACGTTGCGTTAAGTACATCAACATGGCAAAATGCGGCACTGCGGAATGAAGTCGCAGCAGACGCAAGCCGGAGGCGGTAGAGTGGCGGATGAGGACAAGGCTATCTCCACCGGTGCTTGCGTTTACCTTGTGCAGTACGCGGGAGTCAGGAGCTGCGGCAAGCCGCCATCCCTTCTTACGCAGCCGGAGGCAAAATTCAGTCTCCTCCCAGTAGAGGAAGAATCCCTCGTCCAGAAGGCCGGCATCTTCTATTGCAACGCGTGCTACAAGCATGCTGGCTCCGTAAAGAGCGTGAAACCAATCATCGACGCGAGGTATTGTGCTGTTGACCGCGCGCCCGATCCATAGGTTTACCCGCGCGCCCGCCCAGACTTGCACGGTGTGCGGCGCGTCTGCATAGTAGCAGATCGAGGCCACCGCTCCGATGCGATCGTCCGTGAGGGCCTTGCCCACCAGCGCAGAGAGCGCATCCGGGGCCGGTTTGGTATCGTTATTGAGCAACCAGACATAGTCGGCATTGTGGGCCAGTGCGTAGCGAATCCCAATGTTATTGCCGCCCGCAAAGCCAAGATTCGTTTTACTCTCCAGCAGGAAAACATTGGGATGAGCCGCCCGTATTCGAACAATCGAATCGTTGGTGGAGCCGTTGTCAACTACGATGACGGTCAGATTCGGAAAAGTACATTGTTGCAACGCATCGAGACACGCGACCGTATCCTGCCAGCTATTCCAATTCAGCAGAATGCAGGTAACTCGCGTATTTGAAGCGGTTCTCATAGGCAAGACTCAGGGCAAATCAGTAACGATTTCCGGTCCGCTCTGCAAACTTTCATAGCCCATCTCGTTTTCCCATTCTTCCTGTTAGTCCATCCCAGGTTCCAAGCAGGAAATTGCGAAATTTGCGCACGCGATTTTGCTCGGCGACGAAGCACTTGATGGTCTCCCGCAGAGATTGATACATGGAAAGCGAAATCCAGCGCGGGAATACACATAGATATTTTCGATACACGACAACCCGGTTGCGCGAAATGTAATAGCGCCGGATCGCATTGTGATGACTGGGCTGAAAACTGAAGCCCAGGAACGAGGATTTCACTGGATTTCCAGCCTCGTGCAGCAATACAGCGGATCGCGAGTCGGCAATAGAATAGCCTGCGGCGCGGATGCGCAGACTGTACTCGCAATCTACTAAGTCGATAAAAAACTCGGACGCGAAGTATCCGATCTTGTCGAAAATCCAGATCGGCATGAGTGCCCCGGAAGTCATGGATGTTACCGGGCCGCCATCAACGTCGCGAAGCACTTCCGGCTCAACACCCAGACCCGGTTGCACATAGCGAGGGTGAATCGAACCGACACGTTCCCGGTCAGGATGGGATTCCCAGGCCGCAAACATCTGGCGAATAAAGCCTTCCGTGATCTTGCTGTCCTGGTCGAAGAGAATCACCCAGGGATAGCCTTTGCTTTTGGCCCAGCGAACTCCTTGATTCAGGGCCTCTGCGATACCGAGGTTCTCTCCATTTTCGATCAGGTGAAAGCCAAGGGCCTTGCTTGCCTCACGCAACGGCGCGAGTTCCCCGGCAGTAGAGCCGTTATCGACGACCACTAAATCCTGCACCTGGGTGAGGACCTTGGCCATGTTTTCCAGCATGCTGGCGTTGGGGTGATAGGTCACGATTACAGCGCAGACGCTAGGTTCAAGAGATGATGATGGTTTCATGCGGCAATTGTGAGAGCGCGAGTCAAGCGAGTAATCAGGATCAAACCAGGATCCCCAAGCCGTTGCATTCTTTAAAGTTATAAAACTTTTTGTTTGTAGCGCGGGCGATGTCGATCACCGCCCTCTTCACCGCCAAGCCACGAGAGATTGCAGCCAGCGCGGGCGATGGGTCGCGGGCGATGCTGATTGCCGCCCTCTTCACCGTCGGGAAGCTCTCCGTGTCGTGGAAAATTACACACTTAGAGTGGTTGGCGCTCCACAGTCCGCAGGCAAACGTATCGGCGTACGTATGCACGATATCAACGTGGATCAGGTCATAGAAGCTATTGTCTTTTGCGATCCAGTCGCGGTAGTCGCTTCGAACCAGTTGGATGTTTTCAAAAGCGGAAAGGCGGTTGGTTGTCTCCTCGTACATATCTCGATGGTCAGTGGTGTGGATATCGCCGACAAACGTATCCACGCCGGTAACGCTATCGAAGAAGCACGAGAGGGCAGCGGTCGAGTAGCCTTGCTCAACCCCGAATTCCAAGCAGCGCCCGCGGCCGATTCCGAATTTTGCAATCAGGTCAGCAAGCACACTTTCGATGCCTTTCCACGCCGAGGTCACCGGCACGAATCTCGGCGGCATCTGACGGCGTTCCGGCACATAAGGACGAACGGGAACTCGTGGCTTAAATGTGCCACTGAAGAGCGATTTCCAATATCCAACTTCGCTTTGCACTGTGAATCCTCGCAGAACGTTCGACCGGCTACTCTCAAGCTTGGTGTAAGTATATCAATCGGAAGAAAATTTGTTTGCATTCGAGTTTTTCTGCTGCCGTCAGTCCGACGAGCCAAGCGATGGCCAAGGTGGCGAAAGCCCAGACCCCCATTAATGACGGGTTTACCGGAAGCATTACGGATCTTCTCCAGAAAGGGAGAAGCAGCACGGCTGGGATTACGCACAACAGAGGCCGCAGAAGACCTTGGAAGACAAAGGCGCGACGCGACATCGTGATGGTCGCGCGGGTGAGTCTCATGCTAAGCGCGATATGCAATCCTACGCTGACAAAAGCTCCGACAAAGGTTCCGATCGCAACCCCGACCGCCCCGATCCTCTGAACCAGGTAAATGCTGACCGTGACGTTGACTGCGGCTTCCGCAATCGCCGCCATCGTCGCCAGATGTTGCTTTCCGGTTGCAACGACGATGAGCGAATATGGATATCCGCACTCGCGGATGACGTTGCCCAGAACGAGAACTTGCAGAAAGAGTGCGCTACGGATTGCGTAATCATGCCCGACCCAGAGTTTCAGCAGCGGATAAGATCCGAAGACCAGCGGCAACCCGATCAGGCACATGAGCAGTACGCAATATCTGGTCACCTTGATGGTCATTTCTCCGATTCTGGCTGACGTGCTCCCGGATTGCAAAGAGGAGATGGCTGGCAGCAGCGGGCTGAAAATGCTGTTGATCACCAGCAGCATGAAATTCGTGACGGCGATGCCGATCGCATAGTATCCAGTGTTTTTGTAGTCATAGTGGCCAACAATGACCATATCCAGACCGCTAACAAACAGAGATGCCACCGTCCAAACTGAAAGCACGCCGCTATACTTCGCCAGACGCAAAGCGGCTATGCGATCGATCAAACTGAACGAGAAACTGACTCGATCCCTGACGTATTTGCTCCATCCGAAAAATTGGCCTGCGGCGGTGGCCACATTGAAAGCGGCCATCGCCCACGTCAGTTGTACGATTTTGCCGTGCATTAAAAGAATCGCTACCAGCGTGGCAGAGGTGAGTATTTTGCTGGTCATAGCCAGGGCCGTGGGAAACCAATACTTTTGCAGGCCAATGAACGTAGCCAAAAAGGCGGTAAATGGCAAAGCCAGTGCTGCAGACGCCCCCACTACCAAAATGCCCTGGCGCAAATCACCGGTGAGAGCCGCGGGCACTTGATGAAAAATTTGTGGCACCCGCCAGCTGATGACGCAGATTGCCAATGCTCCAAAGACCGCGCTGACGCAGAGAATTGCAAAGGAACTGCTGAGGATGCGGCTGCTAGCGGTGCGGTCGCCAACCGCGTCGTATTCTGCCACGAACTTGCCGATTGCGGTTTGCAAGCTGAGATCCAGCAGGTTCACATAGGCGCTGCATTGCAGGATCAGTACCCATGCGCCGTACTCGGCAGGCGACATCCGGTGCACAAGCAAAGGGGGAAGCACCAGGGCCACAAGCATCGAGAGTGCAACTCTCATGATGTTGGAGGCGGAGCCTTGCAGGATCTTTAGCTTATGCGACATTTGTTCTCGGATAAAACAGAGGTAACCTTCCGGTGTTCCAAACCTGCAACATCATCGCGCCTGTTTCTCACCTGCCCGGTAATCCGCGCCCGGAGGCCACTCCACAATAATAAAATACAGGAGGAAATGTTCGCCAAAGGGATTCTTGCGCCTGGGCGGCGCGCTCAGGACCGCAGACAATGGAAACCGTAAGTCACAGGATTCGATTATATCTTGGGTGCGATTGTGGGAGGCTTCTTTTTCTCACTCAGGCTTTCACTTCCGTCCGATGATATGAGAGTCTACACCACGGCTTCGCCTTGTGGCCCAGGAGCGGAGGGCGAGGTTAGTGCCGGGTTCGCGCCCATGGCGGCCGGTTCGGTTTTGCTACTTGCTATGATGGATGCCAAGGGAAGTGGCCGGTTGATGCAAAGTTCAGGTATAGCGGATACGCAACTGTCGAAGCTTCGCGTTGCCATCGTTCATTACTGGTTCGTGGGGCGCGCCGGAGGCGAGCGAGTCGTGGAGGCTCTGGCGGAGTTGTTCCCGCAGGCTGACCTTTTTTCGCTGGTCGCCGATCGGTCAACCCTGGCGCCGATTCTGCAGGAGAGAAAGTTGCAGACCTCGTTCCTGCAGCGAGTTCCGGGCGCGACGAAATTTCATCGCCACTTTCTGTTCCTTCAGCCTTTGGCTCTGGAGCAATTCGATCTCAGTCAGTACGACCTGGTAATCAGTTCGGAGTCCGGCCCCGCCAAGGGAGTGATTACCTCACCGAAGAGCTGCCACATATGTTATTGCCATTCGCCCATGCGATACATCTGGGATATGTGTCCCGAATACCGGCGCGGCATGGGGAGACTGGTTGGACCCATTTTTTCGCTGGCCGCGCATTACATGCGGCTGTGGGATTATGCGAGCGCTGGGCGCGTTGACTACTTTGTGGCCAATTCACACTTCATTGCCTCGCGTATCCGGAAATACTACCGGCGCGAGAGTACAGTGATCCATCCCCCGGTGGATGCGGCTACGGCCGAGGTCAGCGAGAAGCCAGGAGAGTACTACCTTGCGATCGGGCGCATGGTTGACTACAAGCGATTTGAATTGGCAGTGGGCGCTTGCACAATGCTGGGCCGGCGATTGAGGGTGATCGGGAGCGGGCCGCAATCCAAAGCTCTGCAGCGCATGGCCGGGCCTACCGTGGAATTTCTAGGCATGGTGAGCGATGCCGAACTACGCGAAAACCTGGCGGGTTGCCGTGCGCTGCTGTTTCCGGGAGAAGAGGATTTCGGAATCGTTCCGGTTGAAGCGCAAAGTTTCGGCCGTCCGGTAATTGCGTATGCCGCCGGCGGCGTCCTGGAAACCGTCCGAGGTGTTTTGCCGGACGAAGCGGCAATGGAAGATCCGACGGGCCTGTTCTTCACCGAGCAATCATCCACCGCGATGGTGGAGGCAATCCTGCACTTTGAATCGATGGAGGCCGAGTTTTGTCCGCGGATGATTCGCGAGCATTCGCTGCAGTTTGACCGCGAAATCTTTAAGAACAAGATGGCGGACTTCATTCGTTTTGCGGTCGCAGAGTTCAGGGAACGCAACCACAATTTTTCTGGGCAGGTTCAGAAAGCTAGGAAATCCGATCCCATCCCTCGCATACACTCGTGAGCCACATGAGTTCGCCAAGTTGGCTTGCGGCAATCATGCGGTAAAGCCTGCTGCGCATTCACTTCGGCACACAGAAAACCCTCCTTCCCTTCATAAGGTGTGACAGTCGCCCTCGACGGATAGTATCAGTCCCGCCTTACTTCCCTTTTTATGGTTGAGCGCACTGATCTTGGGAAAACCCGGGCTCAAATTTGCGGCGTCCTAAAACCGAGCTAAACGTGTCTCGTAAGCGTTACCTGTCTCTCTTCACCTATAGGAGGATCAATCCCTATGTTCAATGCCTCGTGCGCTGCCGCAACCACGCCGGTTTTTATTGTTCGCACACTTCCGACTTCCAAACAACATTGCTTACTGGCCAGGCTGTTCCGCTTCTCAGCCTTCGTCCTCGGGATGCTGCTGTGGACGCTTTCCGCATTTGCGCAGACCACCGCAAGCACCGGTCAGATTACTGGCGTAGTGACAGATCCCAATCAGGCAGTACTTTCCAGTACGCAGGTGGTTCTTACCAATACGCAGACCCAGGAGAAGATCACGGTCGTAACTAATAACCAGGGAGTTTATGTGTTTTCGGATCTGCAGCCGGGAACCTATGTCGTCGAGGTCGATGCCAAAGGCTTTAAGCCGAGCGTAAGCCCTGCACTCCAGGTGGGGGCGGGCCAGAGCGTCAAATCCGATTTTGCGCTGACCCTGGCCCAAGCCACGGAGACGGTGAATGTCTCGGCCGGCTCAGAGAACGCTTATCGCGTGGAGAACGTGAAGCCAGGCAGTCCGCTGGGGCCGATACCGATCGTGAACCTTCCGTACTCGGTCCACGTGGTTCCTCGTCAATTGATTGATGACACACAGTCGAGGAACTTCAAAGAGATTTCCAAGTACCTGCCCCTGATCTCTTTCCGCGAGCAGCAGGGGCCGGAGATCCTGCGCCCCGAGAGCCGCGGCATGCAGGGAACCAATATGCAGAACGACCGTAAGGACGGGATGGGATTCGCCGTCACTACGCCGTCGGCTCTTGAGGAGTACGAGCAGCTCGAGGTCTTCACCGGCTTGGGCGGCGCGTTGTACGGTCCCACTCAGCCATCGGGCCTGTTCAACTTTGTAACCAAGCGCCCCACCGACGAACCGTTTCGCGAACTCGAGGTGGACTATGAGAGCAAATCAGTAGGTACGATTCACGCCGATCTGGGCGGCCGCTTCGGTCCGAACAAAGGTGAGAAGCGCATGTTTGGCTATCGCACGAATTTGGTGTTGGCTGATGGCACAAGCTACGTCACTGATAGCCAACTGCGCCGCCAGTTGGCCGCAATGGCGCTCGATGTACGCCCCTTCGCCCATACTGCCATTGAAGGCAACTTCAGCTACTACGAACTGTACCAGCACGGAGACCCCGGTTGGTTTATCTATACGCCGGTCCTTACTCCCTCGGCGAAGTCGCCGTATACCATCCTGCCGGCGAATGCGCCCGATCCGACTCGCCAAGGTTATGGGCAGTCCTTTGCGGGCGTGGATATGGAAAATCAGATCGGCGAAGTTCGGGTGAGGCACGATTTCAGTCCGAATTGGCAACTTATGCTCTCAGTGCTGCACCAGATTGCCAATCGCAATATCAACACGCCGGTCAACGTGCTCACGAACACCAGCGCTACAGGAAGCCAGGCTGGATATTTCGCCAATCCAGGATTCTACCTGCAGTATCTCGAAAACGTGTTCCAAGCGACCCTGTCCCCGCGCTTCCAGGTTAAGAGCGATCTTGGATATCTGACCGGCAAGTTTAAGACATGGGGCATCGGCCACGACATAGTGATCGGAAGCACCGGCTACAGGTTTGCGACATGGAATGCCGTCGCTGCTAACGTGTTGACCGGCACCCCTCTCGCCAAAACAGTTCTATGCCCAGCGGGCGAGGATGCTTCTTGCACCTTCACCGGCTCCGGCACCCCGCCCACTGGTAAATTCCGCTCCGCTAGCATCGCTAATCCGCTGTTTGCGGTGCCGCCTGCGGTTGGCATTCCTTCGCAAACCAAGACCAACCCATCGAATGGCATCTACGTGAACAGCATCCTCCATCAGCAGGGATTCAGCCTGGACGATACCATCACGCTCACCCCACGTTGGCTTTTGAGAGGTGCTGCCAGCCAGGACTGGACCTGGACGAACAACTACTCGCTTTCGCCGATCTGTAACCCTTCTAGCTGTTCGATTCTTATCGGGAACCCCACCACCCCCAATTTCGAATCACAAGGCGTCAGTTCCAGCGCAAGCATCCTGTTCAAGCCCCGCGAGAACATGACCATCTACGGAACCTTTGCCGACAGCCTTCAGGCGCCCGATACGCTTGTGGTGAGCTCCCCACCCAATTACGTGATTAACTCCGGCAAGGCTCTGGCACCCTATCGCGACATAGAGGAGGAGGTTGGCTACAAACTGGTATCGCGCAGGGTCAACTTCTCGACTGCTCTGTTCCGCATCAAGCGGCCGTATATTGGAAATCCTGTGGCACTGCCTGTCAGCGCCTGCCCACCCCTTCCGGCCGGGTTTACCACCTGTGAGATCAACGAGATCACCGGCTATCAGATCAACTACGGCGCGGAAGGCATGCTCTCCGGGCGGGTGCTCGACAGCCTGATGGTGGTTGCCGGCATTACCGTGCTGAACCCGAAGCTCACCGACACCGGAATTCCAGCGACGAACGACAAGACGTTCGTGGGGATCCCCGATTACCACTCCAACATCCTTGCCGAGTATCACCTGCCGGTGTGGACTGGCGCTTTCCTCAACTTCGATTGGCAGCATGTCGGACGCCGCCCGGTCGACGACGTCAACAGCACCTACGCGCCCCAGTTCAACACCTTTGATCTTGGTTTCCGCTACGCCACCAAGATCGAGGGAAGAGTGACCAACTTTCGGGTCTGGGTCGATAACGTAACGGATGTGCACTACTGGTCGACCATAAACCCGGGTAGTCTCGCGGGACTAAGCAATGGCAGCTATCTCGGACACCTGGGAGAGCCGCGCCTGGTCTTGGCATCCGTGCGGTTCGACTTCTAGGATGAGGCAGACGAACGCGGCATTGAACTCACCAGAGCCAATGCCGCGTTCGTCGCCTTCACAACGGAGAGCTTCAGGATTCCTGCATTTCCAACTCGCTCGACAGTACATGGACGTCGACCGGATCGCCGGAGGATAGCAGGGTTCGGTCTGCCGGGATCATGGCAAGGCCATCGGCGTTCAACATTGCCTTTAGCATGCCCGTGTTCTGGTCGCCGGCGCTATAAGCGAAAATTGTGCCCTCGTGATGTTCCAGGTGGACTCGTACAAACTTAATTTTTCCCGGGCGGTTGCGAATCTCACCTTGAAAGACGGCCTGAACGAATTTCCTGAAGACGCGCTTCCGTCCCAGCATCTTCAACAGTGCCGGGCGGACGAATTCCTCGAAGGTAATCATCGTCGCCACGGGATTTCCAGGCAGGCAGAACACCGGCTTTCCGTCTTTGAGGCGAAACGCCATGGGGCCACCGGGTTTAACGTCCACCTTCCAGAAGAGCTCCCTCGCCCCGAGCTCCGATAGCACGTCGCGGACCAGATCCCGATCGCCAGTCGATACGCCCGCAGACGTAATCAGCACATCGGCGCGGAGTCCTTCCGTCATCTTCTCGCGGTGACTTTCGCGATCGTCACGGGCGATTCCAAGAATAACCGGGATGGCGCCGATTTCTTTGATGGAAGCTGCCAGCGAATAGGCATTGCTGTTGATCACCTTGCCGGCGGCCAATCTTTCACCGACCTCGACCAGTTCATCTCCGGTTGAAAGGATCGCCACCGTCGGCTTGCGATACACGCGGGCGGAAGCACGATTACAGGTCGCCAACATGCTGATCTCCGGAGGGCGGATGATGGTTCCGGATGGGATGGCGACCTCGCCACGCTTCACGTCCTCTCCGGTGAAACGCATGTGCTGATGATGCTTCACCTTCGCCTTGATGAGCACGTAGCCATCAGTCTCCGTGGTCTCCTCAATTGGTACGATGGCATCGCAGAAGGCGGGAATCGGCGCGCCGGTCATGATCTTGACCGCACATCCGGGCTCGACCGGCGTGGTGGCCTCTCCACCGGCAGGGACATAGCCGGTGAGTCGCAGCTTGGACGGTTCCCGGCAGTCGCTTTCGCGCACCGCATAGCCGTCCATGGCAGAGCTGTCGTAGGAAGGCATGTTCTGGGGCGCAAGCACATCTTCGGCAATCACACGATCCAGAGCATCCAGTATCTCGACACTCTCAGAACCCAAAGTGGATACATTTTCCAGAATCAAAGTGCGCGCTTCGGCAAAGGTTGGCATGTCAGTACCTGGTTTTCGACAAATTTAACTTCCAGTTTGCGCGCATAGCAAACAGACATCCACATCGCCCCGCTTCCGGGATTTTGACAGCTTGGCCGGTTTCCACCGCAATGGCCTCGAACAGGAGTCAGCGCGGAGCGGCCCTAAAAGGCAATCTCCTGGAAGCTCATATCCAGTAGATTGATAATTAGTTCCCGCTTTCGCAGGGTTTCGCCCTTTTGCAGAAGAATCTTGCAAGCCTCGGCGACCTCAAGACTTGCGACCACGGCAGGGGTGAAGGATGGATTGCCAAGCTCTCTCTCCGCTCCCTTGTTCGCCGAGCGTGGCCCGTAAATCTTCTGGAGGATGTTTTCGCCTGGAAACTGGGTCGTGACCTGGCCATACCAACCCGCAATCGCTCCGTGTACCAGAGGCACGTTCAGATCTAGACACGTCTGGCACAATGCCATCCGGGTGGGGATGGAGTCGAGCGCATCGACAACGACTTGTGCTCCCTGAAGCAGTTCAACTCCGTTTTCAGGAGCGTAGGCAACTTGTTTTGCCGTCAGGGTGACTGCGGGGTTGATCTCCGACACGCGTTCCAACGCCGCTTGAGCCTTCGATCTGTGCAACCATGCAATCGATGAGAGGAGCTGCCGATTCAGGTTGTGCTCCTCAAACACATCAGGGTCGATGGCAACTATGTTGCCCACTCCAAGCCGCGCCAATTGTTCCACAACATACCCGCCCAGACCACCGCACCCCAGCACGGCGACGCGGCTGCGGAAAAGCAGGAGCTGGTTTTCAGTAGAGATTGTCCGGCGGTTACGCTGGTAGCGGGCGGGAAGGATGCCGGAAACCAGCGCCGCCTCTTCGACCTGTGCTACTGAAAGCCCAAACTGTTTTGATGCTTTCACTTGCGAGGACCAGGAGAGGAGCTCTCCTTCCGCGGCTGACTGTAAAAACTCGTCTAGCTCTGTCATCTTTACCCCCCTCCGAGGAGGGGGAAGAGTGCGAGATTAGCGCCATCCGTAAGTTCCTGCTCCGGGTCGGCGTGCTTACTCTCAAGCAGGATAATGCCGATCTCTTCAGGCTCAATTCCAAGTTTCTTTATGATATCGGCGATGCAAGTTCCGGGCGGATATTCTTGATCCTCCACCACGAACCGGCCATCACGAAAATTCGCGAACAGCTTTATCTTGATCCGCACACAGTTCCCCTATCGTAAATTGCGCGGACACTTTCGTGTCCGCGCAATTTTAACACTTCGTTTTGTGTGTCGCTCGCTTAGAAGTTCCAGAAAGCGTCGATCTCTTCGCCGCTGAAGTCCCAAACCGCGTTGTGCGGCGGAACCGGCTTCTCGAAGAACTCAGGCAAACGGTCGTCCAGGTTCGTCATGCCGGCATCAAGGTTGAACTTGTGTTCGGTCTTCAGAACATACTTGCCAAGGCTCACAACGTCATCACCGGTCAAAGCAATGCCGAAACGGGCATTGATCATATCGATGAGCGCCGGCAAGCATTCGGGAATGTCCAGCGCCGGGAAGGCGATGAAGATGCACATGCCGGTGGAATCCACAGCGGCAGTTGCGATCTGCAGGTTGCGGGAAAGATCAACCTGGCCATCCTTCTTGAGCGGATCCACGCGACCGCCAACGCCCAGAATGTTGGTGGCGATGGTGTAACCGGAGGTGTGATCGGCGCCCATGGTGCTGGTGGCGTAGGTGATGCCGATGCCCTTGACCGAACGGGGATCATAGGCCGGGATGCCCTGGTGCTTGACGACTGGAACTTGCGTTATGCCGTAGGTGGTGCCGACATGTTCGGTGCCGCCGCCAAGGATGCGGCCAAGCGGAGTTCCCTTGCCAATCTCCTCCCTGAGCAGGCGAACTACGCCCCTACCATCGCCCCAAGGAAGAACGCCGGCTTCCATCGCCACGCCGAACATAACGGAGGTCTCGATGGAATCCATTCCGAGATCGTCCATGATGTTGTCGGCTTCGGCGATATCGTCCAGCTCCTGAATCAGGGCATTCGCGCCCAGCGCCCAGACCGTCTCATACTCAAAGCCGGAGGTCAGATACTTTCCGTCCTTGTCGTTATAGACCTGTGAGCACTGAATCAGGCAACCGGCATGACATCCGTGCTTTGGTTTGCCGCCGCGCTCCACGATCCGGTCGTGCATGAATTCGCCGGAGATCTTGTCGTGGAACTCATACTGGCCATAGGTGAAGTTGCGAGTCGGCAGGCCGCCCGCTTCGTTCAGGATGTTGACCAGAACGTTGGTTCCGTAGGTCGGCAAACCCTGGCCGCTAACCGGGTGGTCAAGCAGCGTCTTGGAGAAAATTTTCGATGCCGCCTTGAACTTCTCCGGATCAGCAATCTGGACGCCAGGTGCGCCCTTATCATCGATCGAGATGTACTTCAGTTTCTTGGAGCCCATCACCGCACCTACGCCGCCGCGGCCATGGCTACGAATTTTGCCCTCCGGATCTTTCACGGAGATGTTGGAGGTCAACATCTTCATCTCGCCGGCAGGTCCCAAGGTGATGACGCCAATTTTCTTGCCCAGCCGCGCTTGTAGAGCTTCGATCACGGCAAAGTTGCCCTTGCCGATCAGCTCCGTCTCCTCGCTGAGGGTGGCGCCATCGCAGGTGATAGCAAGGCTGTACCACTTGTCCTGATCTTTGGGCATGCCCTCGATAATGAGCGCCTTGATTCCCATCTTGGCAAAGGCCTGCGCCGACGTTCCGCCAGCATTTGCTTCTTTGATTCCGCCGGTCAGCGGGCTTTTGGTGCCAAATGACATGCGTCCAGAGTTCGAGGCGGCAGTCCCGGACAGCAGCCCAGGAGCAAAAACCATCTTATTGTAGGGGCCAAGCGGATGGCAGGTGGGAGGAACCTCTGCTGCCACAACGGTAGACGTTAGAGCGCGACCACCGAGACCGGCCCATGCAGCAGGCACTTCCTCGGTCTTGACGCTAAGATCCGACATATTCACGCGGAGAATCTTGTCCATGTGTTGCTCCTCAATTCTGCTGCTCTAGATTCGCGGACAGAAGCTTTATATGAGATACAAAATACCATTTTTCCCTTAGGCAAGAGGTCTTCCCACCCTGGAAAAAGTTTGCGGGTGGGAAGACGAGTTGAGGAATCATGCGAAAGGGGTCACCCAAGTCTCCCTTCCAAGCTCACATCTATCCACTGGTGGATCGAGTTGGCTGGAAGACCTTCCGACTCTAGTTCGGCAAGCACATTCTAGGGACAGTGACAATTAAACGGAGTGATTCAAGGCAGTCTTCTGCGTGATGGGCGTACTTGTTTCAAAAAGTAAAATATGTATACACGCACAGCAATGCGGGAGTTCTGAGGAACTCTACACCCGACTCTCATCTCCCGGAGCCACACGGCCACAACGGAAGGCGCAGCATCGAAACGCCGTGGAGGCGCATGAAACGCAGTCACAACATAACATGGTTTGTTGTGTTGCGACAATAGAAAAATACGATGACAATTATACGAGACATTTTGCCCTGTTTTGCCCTCCCGGGGAGCTCGTTCCGAACAGAAATTCCGGGGTTGGTAACGATTTTTCGGGGGATTCAGGGCCATGTCGGTTTCTTGTATCCCCGGGATGAACGTGCTATTACAGTTCCTAGACGTAGGCCACCTCTGTTGCAAAAAGGACTCAGCTGTCGCATGAAAGTGCAGAATAATCTGGCTCAGATTCGAGCGAAGCGCGGCACATCCGCAGCCCAGTTGGCTACCGCTGTTGGTTGCAGTCGGCAGGCGATTTACGCCATCGAGTCGGGCAGCTACATGCCCAATGCATTGATTGCGCTGAGGTTAGCGGACGTGCTCGGCGTAAAAATGGAAGATCTCTTCCGTCTCGAAAAGGAGATGCCGGAAGGTGTACGCACGGAGGAGGTCGAATTGCTCTCGGAGGATTGGAATCCGCGGAGCGGCCAGCCGGTGCAGCTATGCCGCGTCGACCGCCGGTTGATCGCGACCCCCCCGGAACCGGGCCAGTGGAGCCTTCCAGACACAGATGCCGTGATCGTGGAAGCGGGAAAGAGCTTGCGAGTTCCTTCCAAGCGCCGAGTGGAGGTGCTGGAGAAGAACTGGAGATTCGACGATCGGGTTTTGATGGCGGGCTGCGATCCCGGTGCCTCTCTTCTCTCGCGCCATCTCCTGGGGCAAGGGGTGGAACTGGTGGTTGCCTTTCAGAATAGTTCGCGCGCGCTCGAACTTCTAAAGAAAGGGGTGATCCACATCGCGGGTACGCACATTTTGGACGAGACCACAGGGGAATCCAATTTACCCAAGATCAAGGAGATATTTGGCAGGGATTCGATTGCGGTTGTCTCCTTTGCGCAGTTGGAGGAAGGGATTGTCGTAGCTCCTGGCAATCCAAAGAAGATACGCGGAATTGAAGATCTTGTCCGGCCGGACGTGTCCATTTCGAACCGCGAAGTGGGTGCGGGGAGCCGTCTATTGCTGGATTCCGCCCTGTCGCGCCTCGGTATCGACAGTCAGTCCGTGCGCGGCTACAACAAGATTGCGCTCGGCCATCTGCCTTCCGCACGCCAGGTGCAATTGGGCAAAGCCGATTGCTGCATCAACACCAGCGCGGCGGCGCGAGTCTTTGGATTGGACATGGTGCCGCTGGTGAGCAAACGCTACGATTTCGTCGTCCATAAGAAGCACCTGAAACTCCCGCAAGTGCAGGCCGTCTTCGACGTTCTTGCCCGTGCCACCTTCCGCCATGAACTGGAAGGCATTGGCGGCTACGACGCCAAGATCTCAGGCAAGCAACAGTTGTAGCGCTCACGAATCAAGAAGCACTATAAAAGTGGCTGGCCGCGAAGGTCGGTGGCGCGCAGTTTTTCGCCCCGTAGAATCAGCGCGTTGCCCAGCAGTTCGTGAACTCCGGCGACCGCCACGCCGCCGACCCAGTAGTCGAGCAGCACCGGCAGCGAAACCTTGTCGGTCGCGCAGATGCATGCCAGCAGGTTGACCCCGTGCTCTTGCTTTACGGTTTTGACGGCCATCGCGCGCGGGTATCCGCAACGCATCCGGTATTCGAAATTCTCCTCTGCGTCGAGCCCTCCGCCCGCACCGCAGCAGAGCGTGTTTTCGCGAATGGTGTTCGCCGGCATCTCAACAAAACGCTGTACTGCGTGGCGAAGAATCGTGCGCGGCTCCTCCAGCATCCCCATTGAACGGGCCGGATGGCAGGAGTCATGGTAAGTGACGGTCCAACGGTTGTTGCGTGAAGCATCGAGTGGGAGTTTGCCGTGGTGCAGCAGATCGGCGGTGAGCTCGCAGATGTGCAGGGCGCCGGCGGCGGAGGCGTGCTCAAAGCGCGTACCGGTGAGGACGGACTCGGGAGTCCGGAGAAAGCCCGCAGGGCCGTTCATCGTAAGCAGGTACTGATGAATCGTGCGCCACATGTGGCCGCACTCTCCGCCCAGAATCCACTGCACGCCCAACCGCCGCGCCTCTTCGTAAATCGGCGCGCCCAAGCGTTTTGCCAGCTCATGGGAGCTGTAGAGCCCCGGGTTGCTGCCCTCTGCGGCAATCGTGCTGAAGGTGTAGTCGAGTCCGATCTGGTGAAAGAGTGCCAAGTAGCCCAGCAGAGTGTACCGGTGCGGCGCGCAAAACAGGTCAGCCGATGGGGTGAGGAAGAGGATCTCCGCGCCTTTCCGATCAACCGGCACCTCGACGCGGACACCGGTGATCTCCTCCAACTCTTCCGCTGCCGAATCCAGTGCTTGCTTGATCTCATCCGGGTTCTTGCCCAGATTGTTTCCGGTGCGACAGGAATTCGCCGCCGGTTTCATGACGCTGCCGGCGTGGATGCCGACCAGACCCAGCAGTTCGCGGCCGATCATGGTGATCTCTGCGGTATCAATTCCTACCGGGCAGTAGACCGCGCAACGACGGCACTCGGTGCACTGATAGAAGTAATAGAACCACTGTCGCAGGGTCTCCTTGCGGAGAGGTTTGCCGCGCGTGGTCCGCGGAAAATGTCTGCCTCCGGGAGCAAAGTAATAGCGATACACCGCGCGCATCAATTCGCCGCGCAATACCGGTGTGTTCTTGGGATTGCTGCTCCCGATGTAGATGGGACACTTGTCCATGCAGACGCCGCAGCGCACGCAGGAGTCCATGAACAGCCGGAACGAGCGGTACTTCTCCAGCCGCTCCTTCATCCCCCGGAGAATAGTTTGTTCCCAGCCGGGAGGCAGCTCCCAGTCAAGCTCAGGGGAGTCTATGGCTGGCGAGTAGGGCAAGCCGAGCTGTTGCACATCCGCAGCCGAGGCGGGATGGCAGAACATGCCATCGTGGTAGTTGATGTCCTTGCCCTGGCAACCGCCGCGGGGCGATGACAGCGGCTCGATCTGGATCAGCGGTTCGGGCATTTGCTTCCGGCCTCGATGGGCGGCTCCCCGGGCGAAGTGCTGCGCGTCGCAACCGGGAAATTCCAGGGGTTGATGTGCATCCGGGCACGGCTGTTGTTGGCCAGGTTATAGATGGGGTTGGCGACGATGCCGCCAATATGCATCAGCTTGCTGAATGGGAAGTAGATAAGCAGCGCGCCCACCAGCAGGCGGTGTATCAGAAACAGCGGAGGAATCACCGCGTTCATCGCCGGATGGAAGAGCGAAAGACTGTGCGCAAAGTGCTTGATTGTTGCAAGGTCCTTCTGGCAGAAAGAATGCATCAGCTCTCCGCTGACGCTCACGGCAAAGAGCAGGAGTAAGGCGAAGTGGTCGGTAAATAGTGATATAAAACGAACCCGCACATTCCACAACCGGCGGAAAAATAACGCGCATATCGAGCCCAGCAACAACAGGCTGCTTGCACTCAGTCGTGCTCCAAAGAGAGAGAAATCGTCGATTCTTCCCAACCAGGCGAGCGTATACGGAACGGGCTCGAACAGCAGCGCCAAGTGGCGCAGCATAACGACCAGCAGCGCGTAATGGAAGGCGATGGAAACCAGCCAGAGACGGCGGTCGTTGGTGTAAACGATCACTCCATTCCGGGTCTCCGGCCGATGTTCGCGCAGCAGGGAGCGGAAGAACAACACCTCCATTGCCACCCGCATCGCGGCACCAGACGAGCTGTCGGGATTGTCGAGTCGATCATGCTTTAGCCCCGGTAACGAAGCCTGTTGCCCGCAAGTGATTGGAATACAGAACGGTACAGAGGATCTTGCCCAGAGCGCAATGCGGTAGCAAATTCCCACTACAAAGATGCCGACAGAGACATAGGAGACGACAACCGCAGCCGGCGTCCGCAGCCAAGGCACACCCGCGGCGATGATGCCTGCCAGTAGAATCAATGCGACGGCGGCAATGGCCTGGAAAAGTTTCACTGGGTAGGCTGCTCCCTTCAGTCCCACTCTTCACGGTAGAACTGCCGGACACATGAAGCTGTGATGTAACTCACGAGTACCAGTGACGAAGAGGGTGGCCTTGCGCGCTGCCGTGCTGAACGGATACAGGAGAAGCTCTGTAATCGCCTGAATCGATGGTGCCGGGGGCTCTGCGCTGGTTGGTGAACTTGCTCAGCCTAGGTAGGGAAACTGCACCGCCGGAATCACTGCCACCATCCCACAATTGCAAAACAATCCAGTGCTGTCGTGAATCCCTTGTTGCTCAATCAGAATCTCACCTTTCAATGAGTGCATCTGTTCATTGGAGATCAAAATGAAACCTGTCTACATTGCTGCTTATCACCAGTCCAAGTTCGGCAAACTGTTCGGAATGACAGTTCCGGAGATCGCGAAGAACTCCATCGAGGGCGTCTGCCAGGAAATCAACGCAGATCCGTCGCTGCTGGATGTGGGTACGGTTGGGGCTGCATGCAACATTTCACTCAACGAACAGGGATTGGTCTCCGGTCTTGCCGCGGCGGTTCCAGGGCTGGCCAGCAAACCTATCGAAAGCGTGGAGAACGCCTGTGCTTCGGGAGGCCAAGCCGTGCTCTCCACGATTCTTAAGCTACAGGCCGGATGGGGCGAAACCGGCTTTGCCATGGGCTATGAAAAGATGCGCGACCCCGAGGGCAAGATGGATGGCAAACTCGTCGGCAAGGCTCTGGGAGTCTACTCGCATCCCGAGGAGCGCGCCGGCAAAACCTACATCTTCCCCCACCTGTTTGCCGAGATCATGGAGTGTTACATCAAGCATCACAAGGTGACGGAGGCCGATCTGGCGACGATTGCCGTGGAAGAGTACGCCAACGGCAACAAGAATCCGCTGGCGCAGATGAACAAAGCGAAGGTCACGCTTGAGGACGCCACCAGAATCGAGGGCTTGAATCGCTACATCGTCGATGGCCTGCCGCTGAAAACCTATGACTGCTCGCAGATTACCGACGGCTACGCGGCACTGATTCTGGCGACCGAAGAGGGATTGGCGAAGCTGGGCGTCAGCAAAGCGGACGCCGTGGAGATCGCCGGCTATGCCCAGGCCACCGACCCGCTACTGAAGGAAGGACGCGACGTTTTGCGTCCGGCCGGAGCCAACCGCGCCATGCGGCGCGCCTATGAGATGGCCGGACTCACGCCGCAGGATGTGAACGTGGCGGAGGTGCATGACTGCTTTACGGTCATGGGCGCGATCGGTGCCGAGGTGATTGGCAAGGCGAGGGTGGGCGAGGGTGCCAAGTACTGGATAGACGGTAAGGCTCGCGTAGATGGCGAGTGCGGCATCAACCTCTCCGGTGGACTCATTGCCAAGGGCCATCCGATTGGAGCCACTGGCGTTGCCATGTTGGGTGCGTGCTTCTGGCAGTTGATGGGGCGCATGCCGGAAGGTTTGCAGGTGAAGAACCCGAAAGCGGCAGCAACGTTTAACGTCGGCGGAGCGATTTGCGCTTCGGTGTGCACGGTTCTCAAGCGCTAACAGCAACTTGGCGGTAACTTTTTGCAGCCGTGGGCAATTCGTACTATTCAGTCTCGCGCGAAGGCACGATCTGGCCTTCGCCGGGAATAAAGTCGTCGGATGAGTAATCTTGAAATTCGTGACAGTGGGGACACTCGAAGCGCCCGGCCGGAACGTGGCGGACGAGTGCGTCAGTGCTTTTTCCGGGGACAGCCTCACGCGGCAGCAGAGGGAAGCGCAGCGCGCAAATTTTGCATTCGACCAGCCAGACTAGAGCCATAGATTAAATGTTACCGCGAATGCACGCCGGAGAAAGCTTGCCGTCCGAAACGCGCCCTGCGGTTTACTGGATGCGCTCGAACTGGTAGCCCGCAACCGCAAGTGCGGCCAACAGAATTTCGATATGCTCGTTGCCGCGCGTTTCCATCGTCAAATCGATCGCTGTGTAGCCGAGATCGACACCGAACTTGCGGTCATGGGAGGTTTCCACGATGTTGGCGCGGTGGTCAGCCAGCACCCCGGTCAGAGTGTGCAGAGCGCCAGGGTAGTCCGGGAGGTGGATGCGGAGGCGGATGAGGCGTCCGTCCTTGGCGAGGCCGCGCTCGATAATGCGCGAGAGGATGCTGACGTCGATGTTGCCTCCGCTGATAATGGCGGCGATACGCTTGCCGACGCAGTTGACCTTGCGGTGCAGAATGGCCGCGACGGTGGCGGCTCCGGCACCCTCCGCGACGGTCTTTTCGCGCTCCAGCAGCAGCAGGATGGCGCTGGCGATCTCTTCCTCTTCGACGGTGACGATTTCGTCCACATACTTTTGCACCATGGGCAGGGTGCGCTCCCCGGCGCGGCGCACGGCGATGCCGTCGGCCAGCGTCGATGCCACCGGCAACGTAACCAGATGTCCAGCGTCGATCGCGGCCTTCATCGAGGGCAGGCGCGAGGTCTGCACTCCGATCACCTGAATGCGCGGATTGATCTCTTTGAGCGCACAGGCCATGCCGCTGATCAGGCCCCCGCCGCCAACGGGGACGAGGACCACATCAACATCGGGAGTCTGGCTGAGCAGTTCCAGGCCAAGTGTGCCCTGTCCGGCGATCACCGCGTCATCGTCGAAAGCGTGGATGAAGGTGAGTCCAGACTCGGTGGCGCGGCGCTTGGCCTCGTCGCAGGCTTCGTCGTAGTTGGCGCCGTGCAACACAACCTCTCCGCCGAAGCGGCGGGTAGCCATCACCTTATTGAGCGGCGTGGCCAACGGCATCACGATCTGCGCTGCAATTCCACGCTTGGTGGCGTGGTAGGAGACAGCCTGCGCATGGTTGCCCGCCGAAGCTGCGATTAATCCGCGCTCCCGCTCTTGCGCCGTCAGTTCCAGAATTTTGTTGAGCGCGCCACGCTCTTTGTAGGCGCCGGTCATCTGCAGGTTCTCCAACTTGAGAAAAACCTGGTTGCCGGAGAGCTCCGAAAAGGTCTCCGAAAGCGAACACGGTGAGAGAAAGAGCGATTCGCGGATTCGCCCATACGCTCTCCTCACGTCATCAACTGTCACCATTGCGGTTGCCGCACCTGCGGACATGGAATTTTTCCTGCATGCGATGCGCTTCGTCCAGATGGCTACAGAGGCTCGCGGGAAGGTTGCATCCAGTATAAGCGATTCCACTGTAAGAGATTCCGCCTCGCGCACCTGAATGCGCGTGAAATACGCTTCCGAGTCAACGCGGATACTCGTGAGTGCATCTACTTACCACAGGCCAATTCTGGAAGAAACTCCGCTCCGGAGACTACACGAGGGCTGCCGGAGGCGAATGAGGACCAATAAATGGGAACGATGAAGCCACAGTTTCGGTCCATCGTGGTTTTTGGGGGAGCTGGATTCATCGGCTCCAATTGGACCGAGCGGCTGCTGAAGACCACTGAATCTAAGGTGCATGTCTTTGACAACCTTTCGCGGCAGGGTGCACGCCACAATCTGGAGTACCTACAGAAGATTGCCGGGCGTACCGGACGGTTGCAGATCACGGTGGGAGACGTGCGCGACGCCGCAATGGTCAGCCGCGTGGCGAAGTACGCAACTGAAATCTACAACTTCGCGGCGCAAGTCGCTGTTACCACCTCGCTTGTGGATCCCCGGTTGGACTTCGAAGTGAACCTCGGCGGCACTTTCAACATTCTGGAAGCAGCCCGGCGGCATGAGCAAAGCCCCTACCTGCTGTTCACCTCAACCAATAAAGTCTACGGTAACTCCGGCGATGGCCAGGTGCGCGTCGAGGGTATGCGCTATGTGCCGGTGGAAAGCGGTGCAATCGACGAATCGCAACCGCTGGATTTCCACTCACCCTACGGTTGTTCCAAGGGTGCAGCCGATCAGTACGTGCGCGATTACGCGCGCATCTACGGCCTGCGGTCGGTGGTCTTCCGGATGTCCTGCATTGCGGGCCCGCGCCAGTTCGGCAGTGAAGATCAGGGCTGGGTCGCGCACTTCCTTTACTCCGCGTTGGAGGGCAAGCCGCTCAAGATTTACGGCGATGGCCGCCAGGTGCGCGATGTTTTGTACGTTGAGGATCTGCTATGCGCCTTCGAGGCCGCTTACGAAAATCGTGAACATACCGCGGGGCAGATCTACAACATTGGCGGCGGCGAGGAGAACAGCGTCTCACTGCTGGAACTGATGGACCGCGTGGAGGCGCTCACCGGTGCGCGCACCGGCTACAATCTTGGCGAGAAGCGCGTCGGTGATCAGCTAGTCTATGTCACCAATCACGACAAGTTCTCGCGCGCCACCGAATGGCAGCCGAAGGTGAATCTAGACGGGATTCTGAAGGGGATTTACCGCTGGTATCACAGCAATCGCGAGCTCTTTGCGCCTTCGCCTGCCGAGCGCCTGGAGGCAGCATTACTGACTCCCGTACGGAGGACAGCGTAGTGACGCGTTATGCGCTGGTTAATCCGAACTGGGACTTCACCGGCTCCACATACTTCGGCTGCCGCGACCCGCACATCCCGCTGGAGCTGCTGTTCGCCGCGCAAAAGATTCACGCCAAAGGCAATTCCGCGCTGCTGGTCGACGCCCAGACCGACGCCCTTACGCTCGAGGAGACGCGTGAGCGAGTGGCTGCATTTGATCCGGATTACCTGGTGATTCCCTCTACGCCCTCCTACCTGTTCTGGCGTTGCCCACCGCCCGAGCTCCGGATTCCTCGCGAGTGGTTTGCCGGGATTGGCGGACGGGCGGCCAAAGTCCTGATCGGGCCGCATGGCTCGGCCACGCCCCGCGCCGCCATGCACAAGACCGGCGCCGGTCTCGTCATCAGAGGCGAGAGCGAGGATGCGCTCGCCGCACTCGCCTCCGAGCCCTGGGAGTTGATCGACGGCCTCTGCTTCCGCGACCGCAACGGGCGTGAGCATTACAGTCCGGGCACTGCCGTGGTGGACATGAAATCCCTCGCTGCCCTCGACTACGCCAATTACAACGTGGAGAAGCACTGGCATCGGCATCACGTCTTCAACCAGGGCAGCGGGCGCGGAGCTGAGGTGGAGTTTGCCCGCGGCTGCCCATGGAATTGCGTCTTCTGCAACAAGCAGCTCTTCCGCAATCAGTTCCGCGAGCGCGATGTGGACGCGGTGCTGCTGGAGATCGACCGCCTGATTGCGCGTGGCGTGGACTACATCTATTTCATCGACGAGATCTTTGGCGTCGGTAAGAACGCGCTGCGCCTGCTGGAGGAGATCGCGCGGCGTCCGGTCCGCATCGGCTTCCAGACCCGCATCGACCTGTGGGATGAGGCGAAGCTCGACTTGCTGGCGCGCGCTCACACCATTTCCATCGAGTGCGGCATCGAATCCATCACCGACGCGGGGCGCAACGAACTGAACAAAAACTGCCGTTTGACCACCACCCGCATCAGCGAACTGCTGATTTACGCCCGGCAGCGCATTCCCTGGGTGCAGGCCAACCTTATTCTCACCGAACACGATGATCGCAACGAGATTCGCCACTGGCAGGAGCAGCTGAAAGCCGAAGGGGTTTGGGTGAGTGAACCGGTGCCCATGTATCCGTTTCCGGGTTCAGCTCTGTACCTGAAAACCTTTGGGGCACCGCCCGACGACCAAGCCTGGGAGCGCGCTCATCATTATTACACCATCCTGTTTGACCCCAAGGGCTACAGTGACATTCAGGAGCAACGTCCCGCGGCCCTGGAAGACCTCGAAAATCAATCGGTACCGTAGCCTGTGGTATTGATGAGGCGCGTGGCCCATTCAAGCCTTTCTTTGTTGGGCTTGAATGAGGCTATCGCCCCAGTTCTTTCCCTTTCACCGCGCAGGCTACGCCCTCCGTGGGCCCCGTCCAATCACCGCCTTAAAATAAGCCATTCAGTACCTGATCTAAGAGTTTAGGCACCTCACCAGAGAAAGCCCTGAGAAGCAAGACTAAAAAAGGCGCAGAAACGCCAAAAATTAATAATTTTTCCGTTGACAGACAAGCGATTGGGGGTAGGATGGGACTGTAGTGGAGCAAAGAAGCCGATAGTGGCTTAATTTTTACCTCTGAGCTGTCCCTAGGACGACCTTAGACCTCCTTTGTACTTAGGCTGAGCCCACGAGAGGGCTTTCAAAATGTTTCGCGGCAACTGCCCAACACGACTGGATGAGAAGGGCCGACTCAAAATGCCCGCCGATTTTAAGCATGAAATCGACCGGAAGTATGACGGCCAATTCTACATCACCAGCTTCGATGGGAAGGTTATCCAACTGTATCCCCTCAAAGAGTGGGAGCTGTTGGAAGATCGCATTTTGAAGCTTTCGAACTCGAATCAGAAGGTGCAGAAGTTTCTTGATCTTACGAGCTACTACGGTCAGGTGGTGGAGATGGACGGCCAAGGCCGTTTGACCATCGCCGAGCGGCTCCGCAACCACTTTGGGCTCAAGGGCGAAGTGGCGGTGATCGGCAAGCTGGAGCATATCGAGATTCAGGTCTGGGAGGAATTCGCCGCTCGTGTGCAGGCGAATCCGCTGACGCCGGACGAATTGGACGAGCTGCCGCTGCGGCAAAGAGATTAGCCATTGGACCCTGGTAAGGAGTCCGAAGATTTTGAGAGCGCTCTGACGGGCGCGCATGGTGGAAGACGATTCAGCCATGCACCAGTTCTTTTACATGAGGCAATCGAGTTTTTGGCCATAAAGCGCGGAGGGACCTACGTCGATGCCACCCTCGGGTTGGGCGGACACAGTTCGGCCATTGCAACCCTGCTGGGTCCCGAGGGTAGGTTGATCGGTTTCGACAAAGACACCAACGCGCTGGAGATGGCACGCCAACGGTTGGCGGCCCCCGAGGGTCGTCAGCACGATTGGCCCGAGATCACGCTGCACCATGCGTCCTACGCCGAGATGGCGAAGCGCGTGGCCCCTGGCAGCGCGGACGGCGTACTCGCCGATCTTGGCGTCAGTTCGATGCAGTTTGACGATGCCAGCCGAGGATTTAGTTTTCAGGCGGAGGGTCCGCTGGACATGCGCATGAACCCGCATGCCGAGCTATCCGCCGATCAGGTGGTAAACCAGTTCGACGAGAGTAATCTCGCTGACCTGATTTACGAATTCGGTGAGGAAAGGAGGTCACGGAGAATTGCCAGAGCCATTGTTCGGGCGCGGCCGATAAAATCGACCGCTCATCTAGCACAAGTTGTATCGGCCGCGGCCCGGCCAATGAATCAACCGAGAGGCAAAGGCATTCATCCCGCGACCCTGACTTTCCAGGCAATCCGGATTTACGTGAATCGCGAACTGGAGGACTTAGGGGCACTGCTGAAAGGCGCGCCTCAGGTGGTAAAGCCGGGTGGAAGGCTGGTGATCATCAGCTTTCACTCACTGGAAGACCGTATGGTGAAGGATGCCATGCGGGAGGGTGCCCGCGAGGGTGTGTGGGAGCCGTTGACCAAGAAGCCGGTGATTGCCTCGGACGAAGAGATTGCGGAAAACTCGCGAGCACGTTCGGCGAAGTTGCGGGCGGCAATTCGGATGGAAGTCCGAGAGCGTAAAAGATAGATTTTTTAGAACAGTTTTGAACATCATGTGGAAAAACCTGTGCATGCTGTGGAGAACTTTGGAAAAGCAGGGAGAAGCATATGGCGATCTGGGCAGCGGCACTGCCGCAAAAAATGAGCGAAACATTGCAGAACACGGCTCCGGCCGCCCCGCGCCGGTACATGCCTGGGGCCCCCGAGATTTATTTTCACAAGGCGATCGATAACTCCCGCCTGGTGCGCTCGGCCGATCCGGTGCGCAAGCGCGAAATGCGCGTATTCACCGCGACCATAGTGGTTTTCTTCCTGATGTCGCTGGTCTATCTATGTCAGCACTGCAGCTCGATTGAGTATGGCTATAACATCGAGGATCTGCGGGCCAAGCGGGACCAGATGGCGGATTTGAATCGCACCCTGAAGCTTGAAGAAGCCACGCTCAAGGATCCGGAGCGGATCAGTGGTCTGGCGAAGGATCAGGGAATGGCGTTGCCCGCCGTTGGACAAGTTCAGCGGATGGATGAAACGGCCGCCTTCGATAGCGGCGCTCCGGTGATGGCGCGCAACAATATTTCAGTAATTTCAGTTCCGAACTAAGTACGAATCCGAATGGTGTTCAGGCGAATGACGGCCCTGGTGCAGGTTTTGCACAACCATTGCCTGTACGGGCCGTCACCGCTGTATTACCTTGGAAAGGTGCAGTTTTCCGGCCTTCTTCCCATTTTCCGGTGCGTTCAGGGCTCGTCTCCAGTCGCCTGGAGTTCTCTCCGTTGTTCCGGTTTGGCCGGCTGTTCCAGTTCTTGCGCAGGGGATTTTCCAGGCTCCCCGGCGGTGCGGGTGTAAGCGATGGCAATTGGTGGCAAGGCTCCAATCAATGTGAAGTCTCGCCTCCTTCAGTTTGGCATCTTTCTTTTTGCCTGGTGCTTGATCATTGTCGTGCGGCTGACTGTGCTGCAGGTGCTGCACTACGGCGAGTGGGTGCAGCGGGCGCAGCGTCAGCAGCAGCGCACCGTAGAAATTTCTCCCCAGCGCGGCATCATCTACGACCGCAATGGCCAGGAACTGGCCATGACCGTGCAGGTCGATTCGGTCTTTGCCGTGCCCAGCGAAATCTCTGATCAAAAGAACACAGCGACGATTCTGGCCAAGGTGATTGGCGAGGACCCTGACAGTGTGCTGGAGCGCATCCAGTCGCAGAGAAACTTTGCCTGGATCGCCCGCAAAGTGGATGGCGATACCGCCGAACGCATTCGATTGCTTGGACTTCATGGCATTTATTTTCAGAAGGAGCTGAAGCGCTTTTATCCCAAGCGTGCGCTGGCCGCGCAGGTGCTCGGCTACGTCGGTATGGAAGACACGGGGCTGGCCGGTATCGAGCATGCTTACCAGAGCCAGTTGAACGGCGAGAAGGGCCGCGTCGTGATCACGATGGATGCGCGGCGCAAGTGGTTCGGACACATGGAGCATCCGCCTGAGCCGGGCGCCAACGTAGTGCTCACCATCGACGAAAAAATTCAATTCATCGCCGAGAAAGAATTGGAACAGGCGATGCAGGACACGCAGGCACTCAGCGGCACGGTAGTTGTGCAGAATCCGCGTACCGGCGAGATCCTTGCCCTAGCCAATTCGCCTTCGTTCAATCCGAATCTCTCACGGGAGATTACGCCGGAAAAGTTGAAAAACCATGCGGTCAGCGATGTTTATGAGCCGGGTTCAGTTTTCAAGACGGTGACTTATTCTTCGGCCTTTGAAGAGAAGCTGGCCCGGCCGGAAGAGGTCATCAACTGCGATCCCGGATACATCATGGTCGGCGGAATTCGCATTCATGATTCGCACCACATCGGCACTGTCACGCTGGAGAAGGCGTACGCGGAGTCCAGCGACGTGGGAGCCGTGAAAATGGCGCTGCGCCTCGGTTCGGATCGCTTCTACAAGCATATGCAAGCGTACGGCTTCGGACAGCTTACGAATGTGGAGTTGCCGGGTGAGTCTCGCGGACTGTTGCGCAATCCCAACCGCTGGGCTGCCTCCTCGATCGGTTCCATGGCGATTGGCCAGGAGGTTGGGGTTACGGCGTTGCAAGTGGTCTCGATGATGTCATCCATCGCCAACGACGGTATCTATTCCGTGCCGCGAATCGTGGCCGGTGTGACTCCGCCCAATGAGGGCTACCAGCGCATCGAGTTTCATCCCCAGGCACAGCGGCGCGTGATCTCCTCCTACACCTCCGCAATTATGCGCCGGCTGACCGAGGAGGTGGTGATGGAAGGCACGGCGCGCCGCGCCATTCTCGATGGTTACACTTCGGCGGGAAAGACGGGCACCGCCGAGAAGGTTGATCCGCGCACGCACGCCTATTCGAAGACCGATTACGTTGCGAGCTTTGTGGGCTTCACCCCGGTCAACAATCCTGCCCTAACCATTGCCGTGATTCTAGATACGCCACACGGATTGCACCAGGGCGGACAGGTCTCCGCGCCAGTGTTCAAGCGGGTTGCCGAACAGGTGCTGGCCTACTATGGTGTGCCTCACGACGTGGAGCCGAAGAACAATCCGGCGCGCCGCGCGCTCATGGCACGCGCCCCCGAGGGCGATACCGAGGACGCGCAGCCGCATGCTCCCGGTGAGCTGCTGGAGTTGGAAACCTTGGCTGCGGCCGCTGCTCCGGCGCCTTCGGCCTCCGCGACTGCTGCACCAGTGCCCACGGCCCAGGGTTTGAAAACTCCGGCTGTGGCGCGAATTGATGCCCGCGGCGGGACCGTGGTACTCGATGTAGGAGGCGGTTCCACGGTACCATCGTTGTTGGGCCTCTCCATGCGCGCAGCCATTGAGTCGGCGCGCAAAGCTGGATTTGAGTTGCAGATTGTAGGCAGCGGAACGGCGCGCGAACAGCAGCCTCCGCCCGGTGCCTATCTGCCGCCGGGCTCAAAGATCGCAGTTCGTTTCTCGCGTTAGAAATCGCCTGCCGGGCAGGCTTCGGACATAAGTACTGTGATGAACTTTCTGGAAATTCTCGACGGCGCAGACGTGCTTTCGCAGAGCGGCGATTGCGGAGTGAAGGGGCTCGACTACGACTCGCGCCGCGTACAACCCTCGTGGGTGTTTGTGGCCATGCGCGGTGAAAGTACGGACGGCAATTGCTATATCGATGCGGCGATTGCAGCCGGAGCCGTCGCGGTGGTTACGGATTCCGCCGGGCAAACTCCGCGCGACGGTGTGGCCTGGGCTCTGGTGCCGCACGGACGGCGGGCGCTGGCCCGTCTCAGCGCAAATTTTTACAAGCGTCCCGCCGAACGTCTGCGGATTACCGGCATCACCGGAACCAACGGTAAGACCACAACCGCTTTTATTGTGGAGGCAATTCTGCAGGCCGCCGGACGCAAGAACGCCCTGGTGGGTACGGTTGAGAATCACCTGCCGGGAGAGATTCTGCCTGCGCCTCACACCACGCCCGAGTCACTGGAACTCAATCAGTTGTTTGCGCGCGCGCTGGCTCGCGGAGCCACTGAAGCGGTGATGGAAGTCTCCTCGCACGCGCTGCAGCAGGCGCGCGTCTTCGCGATCCCGGTGGATGTCGCAATCTTCAGCAACCTGACCCAGGATCACCTCGACTATCACGGCACCATGGCGGAATACTTCGCCTCGAAGCGCATTCTGTTCGAGGGATGCGGCACCGAGCCTCCGCGCTGCGCGATTTTGAATCTGGACGATGAGTACGGGCGCGAACTCGTAACCTTTTCGCGCCGCCGGTCGCAGGTGCTCACCTATGGAATCGAGCAGGGCGATTTCCATGCAGAGCGTCTCGAAATGACTCCGCAAGGAAATAATTTTGCGCTGACCACGCCGGATGGTCCCATCGAGTTGCGTTCGCCGCTGATTGGCCGGGTGAATGTTTACAACGTGCTTGCGGCCTGTGCCGCAGCCTACGCGCGCGGCTGCACTGCGGATCAGATTGCGCAGGGAATCGCTGGAATGAGCCGCGTCCCCGGACGATTCGAGCGCGTGGACGAGGGCCAGCCCTTTGCCGTGGTGGTGGACTACGCGCACACCGATGATGCGCTGAAGAACCTGACCCGCCTGGCCCGCGAATTTGCCTCTCGCAACAATGGCCGGGTAATTACCGTTTTCGGCTGCGGTGGAGATCGCGACCGCACCAAGCGGCCAAAGATGGGACGCGCCGCCGGCGAGGGAAGCGACTTCGTGGTCATCACCTCGGACAATCCGCGCAGCGAAGATCCATCAGCGATTATCGAAGATTCCATGCCGATGCTGCGCGCAACGGCGAAGCGCTTTGTTGCCGAGCCGGATCGCCGCAAGGCCATTGCGCTGGCGCTGGCGGAAGCCCGGCCGGGAGATATTGTTTTGCTCGCGGGCAAGGGCCACGAACGCACCCAGATCACGCGCGAAGGCTCGTTCCCCTTCGACGATCATCAGGTTGCGAGCGAGGAACTCAACCGCATCGGATACAAGCGAGGAGGCGCACACGCATGAAGCTCTCGTTGAGCAGAGTCGCGGAATTCACCCAAGGTAGCGGCAATTTCGAAGCTGCCGCGATTGCCGAGGGCTACTCCATCGACACGCGGACCTTGCGCCCGGGCGAGCTGTTCTTCGCCATCAAAGGTGAGCGGCTGGATGGCCATGACTACGTGGAAGCCGCGCTGCAAGCGGGTGCCGTAGCCGCGGTGATCGAGAACAGTCAGCTTGCCCGTTATACCGATAAGTCCAGGTTGATCGCCGTTGCTGACAGCACCATGGCGCTGCAACATCTGGGCGCGGCGGCGCGGCGGCTATGGGGTAAGAAGCTGATTGCAGTGACCGGATCGGCAGGCAAGACCACCACCAAGGAATGCATCGCGCACGTCCTGGGCACCCGGTTTCAGGTATTGAAGTCGCTAGGAAACTTAAACAATCATTTCGGACTCCCGCTGCAGTTGTTGCGGCTGGAGCCCCAGCACGAGATTGCAGTCATCGAAATGGGCATGTCGCACCCGGGCGAGATCACCATGTTGGCGCAGATCGCGGCGCCGGATGAAGGCGTGGTGACCAACATCGGGCTGGCGCATCTGGAGAGCTTCGGCACGCAGGCCGGCATTGCGCGCGCCAAGTATGAGTTGATCGAATCCCTGCCCGCCGGAGGCCACGCCTTCCTCAACGCCGACGATCCCTATGCCTCGCAGTTCGGCCGCGATTTTCACGGCAAAGTCACCCTCTATGGCATCGAGCATCCGTGCGATTATCGCGCGGAGAGCTTGGTGTTGCGCGGCATCCTGGGCTCGGAGTTCGACATTGTTGGTCCCGGCTTTCGGGAACATGCGCTGGTGCCGCTGATCGGACGCCACAACGTGCTGAATGCGCTGGTCGCAGTCGCCGTTGCCGCTGAACACGGAGTCAGTCCATCCGATGCGGTGGCGCGGCTGACTTCGATGACTGCTGGCGACAAGCGCGGCGAAGTGCGCGAAGTCCTCGGCGCAATCCTCATCAACGATTGCTACAATTCCAATCCTCAGGCTCTCGACAGCATGGTTGCGGCTCTGGCGCAGACCCCGGCAAAGCGGCGCATCGTCATCGCCGGTGAGATGTTGGAACTCGGCTCCAGTGCGCCGGAGTTGCATCGCGAGTGTGGCCGGCACATGGCCTTGAACAAGGCAGACTACGTGGTCGGCGTGCGCGGCAACGGTGAATTCATCGCTGAGGGCGCGGCCTCGTCCGGAGTGGCTGCTGATTTTGTGGAGACTCCCGAGCAAGCGGGCGAGTGGCTGGCCAGAAACCTGCGCCAGGGAGATGCGGTTTTGCTGAAGGCTTCGCGGGGCGTGGGCCTGGAGCGTGCGCTGGCGGTGTTCGAAGCGCAACGGACAAAATAGTTCAACGGCGGCTACCAGCCTGCCCAAAAGATTGAGGACCCATTGCTCTATTGGCTTTTATACGAATACATTTTTCGCCACTTCAACGTGGGGCCGTTCCGGATTTTTCGCTATTTGACCTTCCGCACGGCCTTTGCGAGCCTGACCGCGCTTTTCATGGCGCTCATCATCGGACCTTCGGTGATCCGCCGCCTGCGTGAATTCCAGATTGGCCAGTATATCCGCGCCGAGGGACCACGCTCCCATCAGAAGAAAGCAGGCACCCCAACCATGGGAGGACTGCTGATTGTGGTCTCCATTGTGCTGCCAACGCTGCTCTGGTCGGACCTTTCGAACCAGTTCGTCTGGCTGGTGGTGCTCTCCACCCTGTCATTCGGCGCTATTGGTTTTGCGGACGACTATCTGAAGGTTGTGCGCAAACAAAACCTGGGGCTCAACGGACGCAGCAAATTACTGTTGCAAACCCTGGTAGGCTTTGTCATCGCGGTGGCGCTGATTCTGATGCAGGCCGAGGGGCAGTACTCCACGCATCTCATGGTTCCGTTTTTCAAGCGCTTCCGTCCAGACCTGGTGATAACCTCGCTGGTCGGGAATCCGCACCTGTGGCCGATCGCGTTTCTCCCGTTCATCATCTTTGTCGTCTTCGTGCTCGTGGGTTCCACCAATGCGGTCAACTTGACGGACGGCCTCGATGGACTCGCCATCGGTTGCACGCTGATTGCCGCCGCCGCGCTGACCGTGCTCACCTACGTCAGTGGCCACGCGGTTTTCTCCGACTACCTTGAGCTGCAGAAGATGCCGATGGTCGGCGAGTTGACGGTTTTCTGCGGCGCCATGGTGGGTTCCTCGATTGGTTTCCTCTGGTACAACACGCATCCGGCGGAGGTCTTTATGGGCGACGTGGGCTCGCTTGCCCTGGGAGGAGCCATTGGCACAGTGGCAGTCATTATCAAGCAGGAATTACTGCTGCCCTTTATCGGCGGAATCTTTGTACTGGAAGCGCTCTCGGTCATTCTGCAGGTGGGTTCGTTCAAGTTGCGCGGCAAACGCATCTTTCTCATGGCGCCGCTCCATCATCATTTTGAGCAGCTTGGCTGGTCGGAGTCGAAGGTGATTGTGCGATTCTGGATCGGCTCGCTGATCTTCGCTTTGTTCGCGCTCACTACGCTGAAATTGCGGTAACTTAGGAAGGCAAGCTGCTCGAAGGCAGGAAAGAATTTATGGATGTTAAAGGCAAACGGGTTCTGGTGGTTGGACTGGGCAAGTCGGGCGTGGCCTCCGCGCTCTTTCTGGAGTCGCGCGGCGCACGCGTAACCGTCAGCGATGCCAAGAGCGAGAATGAGTTCACTACCGAAATTCCCGCGCTGCTCGACCGCGGCATTACGGTGGAGACCGGCAAGCATGGCGAGCGCACCTTCCGCGATCAGGACCTGATTGTGGTCAGTCCCGGCGTCCCCGGCAACGTCGGCCCCTTGCAGCACGCACGCCGCCTTGGCATTCCGGTCATCGGTGAAATTGAGTTGACGGCGCGCTTCCTCCAGGGAAAGATCGTGGCCATCACGGGCTCCAACGGCAAAACGACCACCACCACGCTGACCGGCGAAATCATCGCCTCGGGCGGGCGCAAGACGCTGGTCGGGGGAAATATCGGCACGCCCGCAATCACCTTCGTCGAGCAGTCCTCGCCAGACACCTGGGTCGTGCTGGAGATTTCGAGCTTCCAACTGGAGTCGATCGAAACCTTCCGGCCGCACATCTCGGCGATTCTCAACGTTACGCCCGATCACCTCGACCGTCACGGTTCGATGGAGAACTACATCGCCGCCAAAACCCGCATCTTCGAAAATCAAAGCGCCGATGACTACGCGGTTCTCAACGCCGATAACGATGCCAGCCGCCGCCTTGCCGCCGGATTGAAGCCGCAGGTGCTCTGGTTCAGCCGCCAGCACGCGGTGGAGCGCGGCGCCTATGTGCTGGGCGATACCATTGTCTATCGCGACGGCGAGGCAGTGGAGATCATGCCGCTCTCGGAAATCGCTCTGAAGGGCGCGCACAACGTGGAGAATGTGCTTGCCGCCGTCGCCATCGGCATGGCCGCCGGAGTGGAACCTTCGGCCATTCGCCGCGCCGTCAAGGAATTCCGCGCTGTAGAGCATCGCCTGGAGTACGTCGCCACGTTGCGCGGGGTCGAGTATTACAACGATTCCAAGGCGACCAACGTGGACGCCACGATCAAGGCGCTCGAATCTTTCCCGGCAAACATTCACCTCATCCTCGGCGGCAAAGACAAAGGCAGCGACTACAGCCAACTGAATCCGCTGCTCGCTGAGCGGGTGAAGCGCGTGTACACCATCGGCGCGGCTGCGGCAAAGATCGAATCGCAGATCGGCAACACGGCTCCGGTAATCAGCGCGCAGACCCTGGAATCGGCCGTACGCAAGGCCGCTGACCTGGCCGCCGAAGGCGACATCGTGTTACTCGCGCCGGCCTGCGCCAGCTTTGATCAGTTCTCCAGTTACGAGCATCGCGGACAAGTCTTCAAGGATCTGGTGCGATCCCTGGCGGCTCTGCAGTCCGCTTCGCCCACAGGAGGACGCTAGTGGGCAAGCGAGTCAGCGTTGACCGATGGCTCTTTGGCGTGACCATGTTGATGGTCTTCGCCGGACTGGTTATGGTCTTCAGCGCGTCGGCCATCGTCGCCAAGGAGCGCTTCGGCTCGGAAACCGAATTCCTGCGTAAGCAGGTGGTTTACGCTCTCATCGGACTCGGAGCCATGTATGGCTTCATGAAGCTCGACTACCGCAAACTCAACCGGCAGGCGCTGGTCTTCACCACCCTGGGAGTCACGTCGTTCTTTCTGGTTGCGGTTTTTCTCCTTGACCGCTCCCATAACACGCACCGCTGGATCAAGTTCGGCTTCTTCTCTTTTCAACCTTCTGAGCTTGCCAAGCCCGCCATCATTCTCTTCCTGGCACATTTTCTGGAGAGCCGTCTGCGCTCGATTACCGACCTGCGCCACACCCTGTTGCCGGCCATTGCGCCCACCCTTGTCTTCTGTCTCCTGATCGTGGCGCAACCCGACCTCGGCACGGCCATGACCTGTGCCTTCATTACCGCGGCCATCCTGTTCATCTCCGGAATGGAATTAAAGTACTACGGCTGGGCAACGCTCATGGCGATACCGCCGATGTACCTCCTGCTATTCCGCACCGCCTGGCGTGCCCGCCGCATGGTCGCCTTCATCAATCCCTATGCGGACCCGCAGGGCGCCGGATTCCACATCATTCAGTCGCTCATCGCGGTGGGCACCGGCGGAGCCATGGGGCTGGGCTTGATGGAGGGCAAACAGAAGCTCTTCTATCTGCCCGAACCGCAGACCGACTTCATCTTTGCCGTGGTTTCCGAAGAACTCGGACTGATCGGCGCGGTGTGTTTCGTCGCGGCATTTGCATTCTTCTGCTTCCGTGGACTGCGCGCCGCGTGGAATACGCGTGACAATTTCGCGCGCATTCTGGCCGTCGGCATCACCTCCATGATCGGCATCCAGGCCTTCTTCAACATCAGCGTAGTGCTTGGACTGCTTCCCACCAAGGGCATCCCGCTGCCGTTCATCTCCTACGGCGGTTCATCGCTCATCATCACGCTGGCCAGCGTCGGAGTGCTGCTCAACATCACGCAGCAGACGGACTGAGATGAAGATTATTCTTGCCGGCGGCGGCACCGGAGGCCATGTGATTCCAGCCCTGGCCATCGCAGAAGAACTCCGGAAGCGTGGCCACCAGGCTGCTTTTGTCGGCACCGCGCGCGGCATTGAGACTCGTCTGGTTCCCAACGCGGGCTTCCCGCTGTACCTGGTCAAAGTCGGAGCGCTCAATCGCGTAAGCATCGCCACCCGTCTGCGCACCTTGATAGATTTACCGTTGTCGATCTTCGCCGCGATGGGTATTTTGCGCCGCTTTCAGGCGCAGGCGGTCATCGGCGTGGGCGGATATGCCGCGGGTCCGGCAACCATTGCAGCGGTCCTATTGCGTATCCCAGTAGTGCTGTTTGAACCGAACGTGGTTCCCGGTTACGCCAATCGCGCGGTAGCCCGCTTCGCCGCCAAGGCCGCGGTTCATTTCGCCCAGACCGGGCGCTGGTTTCGCAGCTTTGAAGTGACTGGAGTTCCCGTGCGCCCCGCGTTTTTCGCCCTGCCTGCGCGGCGCAGCCAAAAGCCTACGCTGCTGGTCTTTGGGGGCAGCCAGGGCGCGCGCGCACTGAACCGTGTTGTCCGTGACTCCGCCGCGCAGTTGTTCGAGCGCATTCCGAATCTGAACCTCGTACACCAGACCGGCAACCGCGAGTTTGAAGCCATCCGCGACTTCTATGCGGAGCACCAAATCCCTGTGGAAGTGAGTGCGTTCATCGACGACATGCCGCAGCGCTTTGCCGACGCCGACATGATCGTCTGCCGCTCCGGTGCGTCCACGGTTGCCGAAATCGCGGCGGCGGGCAAGTGTGCCTTGTTCGTGCCGTTTCCTGGTGCGGCCGACGATCATCAACTGCGCAATGCCGAACTGCTCGCCCAAGCAGATGCCGCGCTGCTGATTCCAGAGAGCGAACTCACCGCCGAGCGGTTTGTGCAGGAAGTGACGGCCCTGCTCGGAAATCCGGAAAGACTGGCAACGATGGCCGCCAAAGCCCGCACCTTGGCGCATCCCGATGCCGCCAACCACATCGTAGAGATGGCCCTCAGCGCGGCAAGGTGGTAACTATACCGTCATGTACTCGCGAATGTAGGGGTCTTCGGAATTTGCGATTGCAGCCGCGCTGCCCTCGAAGATCTTCTTGCCGTCCTTCAATACCAGAAAGCTGGTTTTCGAATCCCAGTTGGTGCCCGGCGGCACCGGAACCATCTGATTCTGCTCATGGCTGAAGCGGTGCGTTGCCATGGTGAATGCATCCTGCAGGCGGTGTGTCACCAGTAGCGCGCTGGACTGATAAACGTCCCGCTGTTTTACCAGCAGTTCGACGATCGTGGTTGAAGTCACCGGGTCGAGTCCCGCGGTAGGAGAATCGTAGAGCAGTACTTCGGGGTTGGAAACAATGGCCCGTGCGATTGCAACCCGCCTTCTCATGCCGCCGGAGAGTTCAGCCGGAAACAGCGTCAGCGTGTTCTCCAACTCCACAAATCGCAGCGCTTCCAGAACGCGGCGCTGAACCTCTTCTTCCGGAACCTTTTCCTCAAGCAGCCGAAAAGCGACATTGCTTTCTACCGACAGCGAGTCGAAGAGCGCAGACTCCTGGAAGACCATCCCGATGCGGCGGCGCAGCTCGAATAATTCCGTTTCGCGCATCGCCGTCACTTCCTGTCCCAGTACAAAAATGCGTCCATGATCAGGACGCAGCAACCCCAGTGTGAGTTTAAGGATGCTGGTTTTACCGGAGCCGGCGGCTCCCAGCAGCACCTTGGTAGCGCCGTGATCCAGCTCAAAGGAGAGGCCGTCGAGCACAACCAGCTCATCAAAACGCAGGCTGACGTTTTCAAAGACTACCGCTTTGTCCGTCCCGTTGCCGCTGGCCTCGTTCATCGTCTATAGAGGCCCCAGCACCACCATCAGCAGACGGGTTACGAAGAGATCCACGGCGAGGATAAGCACGCTGGCCACCACCACGGCTTGGGTGGTGGCGCGGCCTACGCCCTGCGTGCCGCCCTTAGCGCTCAGTCCGTAATAGCAGCCGACGGTGGCGATGATGAAGCCGAAGAGCACCGGCTTGATCAAGCCCATGAAGACATCGGAGTAGCGAAGCGTCTGCCAGGCGGAGGTCCAGTATTCGTTCAAATCCAGGCGCAGCAGCAGCATCGCAATCGCGGAGCCGCCCGCCAGCCCCACCAAGTCGGAAAGAATGGTGAGGAAGAACAACATGAACATCGTAGCGGTCAGCCGTGGGGTCACCAGCTTGCGGCTGGGATCGGTACCGAGGGCGCGCATCGCGTCGATCTGCTCGGTCACCTGCATCGAGCCCAGTTCGCTGGCCATGCCGCTGGCATTGCGTCCGGCCACCATAAGGCTGGTGAGCACCGGCCCTAATTCGCGCACCATCGAAATGGAAACCAATTGTCCGGTGAAGGAAAGAGCGCCGAAACGCGCCAGCGAATTCGCGCTCTGCAAGGCCAGCACCGCGCCGGTAAAGAAACCGGTGAGAACCACAATCTGGAGCGAGCCCACGCCGATGATATCCATCTGCTGCAGGATGTCCCCAAGATACCGGGGCTGGCTGAAGAGATTGGCGAGGGCTCGCCAGGAGAGGACAGAATACTCCTGCACCGCCAGCACATTGCCCTTCGCGTATTCAGTAAGAGAGAATGCCATTCGGTACGGGAGGCCGCTGATCAGGTCTGTGGCGTGTTGCGCGGCTCTTTCTTAGCGACTATATCAAAACCCAAAGGCAAACACCTATCGAATGGGCGCGAGCTAATCTCTTTGTCCGCGCCGCTTGATCTCGATGTTGAGCCGCTTGATCTTCTGGTTCAGGGTGGAGAGCGGCACGTGGAAACGTTCCGCGGCCTCCGTCTGGTTCCATCCGCAGCGCTCCAGCATTGCGGTAATCACCCGCCGCTCGCAGTCTTCCACAATCTCAAACAGTGAGGCGTCGGGCTGGCTGGCGATCAGCGGCAAACTATCTCCGCGGCTCACAATGTCTTCGGGAAACAGGTCGGCGGTGATCACCGGATGGGCGGAGAGGACCACGGCGCGCTCAATCGCATTTTCCAGCTCGCGCACATTGCCCGGCCAGTCATAGTCCATTAAGGCGCGCAGCGCGTCCGGTCCCAGGGTCCGTGCGGGCTTCTCGTTTTCCGCGCAATACTTGAGCAGGAAATGTTGCGCCAGCATCGGAATGTCTTCCTTGCGGTTGCGCAGCGGAGGCAATTCGATGGTGATGACGTTGAGGCGGTAGTAAAGATCTTCGCGGAACTTGCCGTCTTTCACCGCCTGCCGCAGATCGCCGTTGGTGGCGGCGATCACCCGCACGTCCACCTGAATTTCCTGCACTCCGCCCAGATGCATGAAGCGCTTGTCCTGCAGTACGCGCAGCAGTTTGGCCTGAGTCTCCGTCGACATGTTGCCGATCTCGTCGAGGAAGATGGTGCCCCGGTCGGCCATTTCGAACAGGCCCTTTTTGCTGCTGACCGCAGAGGTGAATGCTCCCTTGACGTGGCCGAAGAGCGTGGACTCCAGCAGGTCGCTCGGCATGGAGCCAGTGTTGACCGGCACAAACGGACGGTCCTTGCGCGGCGAGTTGGCGTGAATCGCCTTGGCGATCAACTCTTTTCCGGTGCCGCTCTCGCCCTGCAGCAGAATGGTGGAGCGCGAGGGCGCAACCTGTGCCACCAGGTCGAAGGTACGCAGCATCAGGTCGCTTTTGCCGATAATGTTTTCGAAATTGTAGCGTTGCTTGAGCTGGCGCTTGAGCTGAATGTTCTCCTCTTGCACCCGCTTGCGTCCGATCGCGGCGCGCACGTCGGCTTGCAACTTTTCGTTGGTCCACGGCTTGGCGATGAAGTTCGCCGCGCCTCCCTGGATCGCGGCCACCGCGTTTTCCGGGGTGCCATAGGCGGTGATCATGATGACCGCCATCTCCGGGTCGCGTTCGCGAATGTCCTTGAGAATCTCCAGACCATTGCGGTCGGGAAGCTGAAAATCCAGCAGCACAAGATCAAAGGCTTGCGCGTCCAGCAGGCTCAAGCCCTCTTCGCCGTCCTGAGCGTTGCCCACTTCGTAGCCGTCGTCTTCCAGCAACATCTGCAGCGATTCGCGGATGGCCGCTTCGTCGTCGATGATCAGCACCCTGCCCGCGCTCGTCTGCTCCTGCGGCGTGGACATGCGTTTCGCTCCTGCTAGGTCAGACATGAATTGCCTTTCTCGACATCGGGAACTCCATCAAAAAACTGGTGCCTTCGCCGGGGTTGCTCTCCACCCGAATCTTGCCGGCGTGCTCCTGAATAATTCCGTAGGTGACTGCCAGTCCCAGCCCGGTGCCGCCGCTGCCGCCCTGCTTGGGCCGCGTCTTGGTAGTAAAGAACGGATCGTAAATGCGATGAATGTGTTCGGGAGCGATGCCGGTTCCGGTGTCGATGACCTCCACGCGCACACCGTGATCGTGAACGGTGCGCACCGTCAGAGTTCCGCCGTGCGGCATCGCATCCTTAGCGTTCAAAAAGAGATTTAGAAAAACCTGCTGCAATTTTCCCTGGTTGCCGTGAATCTGCGGCAGCGTGGGTTGCAGCTCGCCAACCACGCGGATGCGCGCCGTCTTGAACTGGTGCTCCAGCAGAGCCAGCGTGTCATGAATAATGCGGTTCAGGTCGACGCTGCCGAATTCTGTGCCGCTGGTGCGCGAAAAATTCAGCAGGTTGTTCACGATTTCAGAGGCGCGAAAGGTCTGCTTGGTGATCTTGTCCAGCAACTCCGAACGCTTCTCGTCGCCCTGCAACTGCTTGGCCAGCAACTGCGCGTAAGAGCTGATCACCGCCAGCGGAGTGTTCACCTCGTGCGCCACTCCGGCGGCCAACAGTCCAATCGACGACATCTTATCGGCCTGCGCCAGTTGCGCTTCCAGATCAACGCGCTCGGTGATGTCATCGACAATCACCAGCCGTCCGACCACTTTGAAGTCCTTGCTGATCAGCGGAGCAATCGCTACATTCACCACGCGCACATCCCCTGCCGTGGTTCCCAACCGGAACTTATACAGATTGTGTATGCCGGGATTGTCGCGCACCCGGAAGAACTCGTCGCAAAAGGCGGAGGGTAGAACGTCGAGAATGGATTTGCCGATCGCACTGGCGCGCGGCAGTCCATACATCACTTCCATCTGCGAGTTCCAGGACTCAATCTTGTCCTGTAGATCGGCGGCAAACACGCCCACGTTGATCGACTCAACGATGTTCTCGTTGAATTCCTTGAGGCGCTCATATTCCTGCACCTTCTGTTCCAGCGAAGCGTACAGCCGCGCGTTCTGCAGCGCGATGCCGATATATCCTGCCAAGGTCTCCAGCAGCTCCACGTCTTCGCTGGAGAGGAAGTCGCCTTCACTCGTCTTGCCTAGCCCCAGCATGGCAATCGTGCGGTTCATCACCGTGCAGGGAATGTAGTAGTTCAGATCGAGCGCGGCAATCGTCTCCTGAGCCAGTGGCTCCTCGCGCACTGCCTGGTGCGTGTTGTCAAAGAACAGGTGGCCTTCCGCGAACTCCGGCCGCTGGCTGCTCAGGAAGCTCAGATCCAGCCAGCCGGTTTGCGCAATGCCGCTGGACTTCACCAGCACAAATGCCGGACTGTCGGCATCGGCTAAAAACACGGCCATGCGATCCACCAGCAGGGTGCGCTGAATGCGATCCAGAATCGCCTCCAGCATCTTTCCCAGGTCGCGCTCCGAGTTCAGTTCGCGGCCAAACTCGATCAGCGTTTTCCGGTAGTCGTAACGCTTGCGGTAGAAAAGCTTATCGATCCGCTCCTGGGTCCAGTTCTTAATCGGATCGAAGAGAACGGCGGTGACCACGATGGCCGCCACCAGACCGCCTGGGCCAATGCTCGGAAAATTCTTGTGGAACAGCTCGGCGGTGGCGCCGACGGCGGCAAAGTACACGGCGGCGATGGTTCCGGCGGCGATCGTGTAGGCCATGCCCCGCTTGAAGATCAGGTCCACGTCCATCAGGCGGTAGCGCACAATGGCGTAGCCGAAGGTGAGCGGCAAGAAGATCAGTGAGAGCACGCTGATCTTCATCGCCACCGACGGTCCTTGCCCGTTGAGAAATGGGATAACGTAGAAAACCGTGAATGGCACGACCGCCAGGAAGGTACCCCGCGTAACCCATTTCATCTGCTGGCGCAGGATCGGAGTGCGGGCGTGCTGATAGGTATGCCAGAGTACGAATGTCGCGGTCAGGAAGAGCGCCGCCACGTAGCCCATCTGCATCCGGTCCAGGTTCCAGAGCAGCAGCCCGCTGGGTTCGGCGGCCGTCACCAGCAGCACCCAGACGCTCAGCAGCAGCAATCCCGGCAGATAGACCAGCGGCAGAATCCAGCTCCGCTTCTGCACAAACGATTTGCGCTCTGGAAAGCTCAGCGCAAAGTGCAGAAACATCGCCGGTTGCAACATTCCCGCAATCACGTTGGACCAGTAGATCGTCCAGTCAAACTGGTTCAGCTTGCCGGTGAATTTGAAGGAATAAAAAACGAATGAAACCAGGCAGAACAGGTAGAAGTGGCCAGCCTTGGGTGCCGTCCAGCGGCGTAACAGCACGTACATCCCAATGCCCAGGTACACCAGTGCAATCAGCCGCAATCCCTGGTTCAGGCTCTTGTCCACCGGCTGCAGAATCACCGGGATATCCAGGCTGACATCGCCTCGCTCCAGGGTGTAGGAGAGCCTGGTCCAGACGCCCGAATGGTACATCTGGCGCGCCACATCCGCGGTGTTGTGCACCGGGTTGCCGCCTACTGATACCAAGGCATCGTCCACCTTGATCCCGCCACGGTCGCCCGGCCCCAGCGGATCGACCCGCTGCGCCACCAGCAGCCCATGTGACTCCACCCACCAGACCCCGTCCGTGGGGGTGGAGAACCCGCGCTCCTTCTGGAAATTGATCCACGCAAAAACCACTGCTGTGACGGTCAGCAGACCAAACACAACTGCGGCAAAGCGTATTTGAGTTTCCTTGGTCATGGGCGATCGCGCCGCTGGCCGCGCGCTTTCTGACCTTTGCGCGGAGGTGTGCCACTGCTTATCTAGCAAGTCAGTTGCCACCTTCCCATTCATCATAGGTCGCCCAAATGTTGATAATACAAGGCCGTACCACCGATTATACAGTTCACGGCGGCATCGATAATTCTGAAACAGGAACACGTCTATGATTTATGGGATGCGCGGCGAGGCAAAAATGGGGAGCCTATCTCAACTCCCCGAGGAGGCGCAGAAGCAAGGACAGGTACTTTGATTCTCCTGTGTACAATACGGTTGCATAGGGCGGATGGATCAAACCATGCGAGAGGAAGCGACGATGCCAACATCCAGGAGATTTTTGCAGGAACGAGAATCCTGGTTTCCTTGCGGGCAGTATCGTATGCGTTATCTCCACCTGCCTTCCGCCGATCCCGCATCGCGCTTCCGGGCCGCCGTGGTCTTCGTCCATGGACTCATGGGCTACAGCTTCAGTTGGCGGCACAACCTTGATTTTTTTGCCCGGCACCGGGACGTCTATGCGGTCGATTTGCTCGGCGTCGGATGCTCCGACCGTCCCGTACCAGGTTCGGCGGATTTCGGCCTCGCCGCGGCGTCCTCCCGGTTGCTGGAATTCTTGCGCTCAATACGCCATTCTCAGATTGATTTAGTGGCCAGCTCGCACGGCGGGGCCGTAGTCATGTTAGCCGCCGCACAGGACCGTTCCTTTCCCCAACCTCTCATCCACCGTCTGGTCCTGGTTGCGCCCGCCCACCCCTTTATGACCAACGCCCGGCTGCGGCTGGCAATATTTCGTACCCGCTTCGGACGGGCGGTCGCGCGCAGTCTGTGTGTCCACAGCGCGCTGCTGCGGAGCAAGGCCCTCGGCCGGATGTATGCCGACGAGTCGCGGATCACTCCCGAAACCCGCGCCGGATATGCCGTCAATCTGGACGATGCGCGCTCCTACGACTACGCCCTGGAAGTCGTCCGGAGCTGGCGTCCGGATATGCAGCAGCTCCAGAGGGCGCTGCCCTCCATTGCGTCTGTTCCCGTGCTTCTGCTCTGGGGCGGGCAGGATCGAGTCGTCTCCCCACGCTCAGGACTGTTGTTGCGCGAGTGCTTTCGCGACGCGCAGTATTTCGTGCTGCCGAACGTGGGCCATCTGCCTTACGAGGAAGCTCCCAATGATTTCAATGCTCGTGTGTGGCGCTTTTTGGACTCCTAAGCGAATCCCCTGCGCGGCACATTCCCCCGTGCCGATGTCATAATGTCCCCATGAGCTTGCGCCGGCAGTTCGTGGAAGTGCTTCGCAGCATTGATCGCGGTGCCTGGGTGCGATTCCTGATCGCCATCTTCGGGCTCGCGCTGGCGTTCGCATCAGCATTGCTTTCCACCGTTTCACGAGAGGCTGGCGACGTACTTGCCACGGCGGTCTTCGCCTCCTCCGCCCTGCTGCTGGCGGGAGTGGTTGCCGTCTCCACCGTTCCTTATCTGGCGCGCCGCGTGATGGCCCGTCAGGTTCGTGATGCGCTGAGCTACAAGGTGACTCGTGAAGGCTTCGTCTATCTGGTCCTCACCCTGCTGATTGGCATTGCTGCACTGAACACCGGAAACAATCTGCTGTTCATCGTAGTCGCCGCCATGCTGGGAGCGGTTCTGGTCAGCGGCGTCGCTTCGGCCATCATGATCAGCGGATTGGAAATCGGGCTGCATCTTCCGCATCACGTCTTCGCCGGGCAGAGCTATGCCGGAGCGGTGCTGCTCCACAACCGCCGCTTCCTTCCCGCATTCTCCATCTCCGTGGTGCCGCCAATTCAAAAAGCGGAACCCGCCGGCTGGCGCTGGCAGCGCACCCAGTTCGTATATCCTCCGGCGCGTACCGGACGCAAGGCGATCCTCCGGTGGCCTGACTTCTCCCTTGTCAGAGTAGCTCCGCCGCTTCAGTCGCCGCCCGTCTTTGAGCAGAGCGTGTATTTCCCCTATCTTCCTGGAGGCCATCGCCAGAGTGCCGAACTGAATCTCAATTTTCCGCGGCGCGGACTCTACGCCCAGCGCGGCATCGGAATCGCCACCCGCTTTCCGTTTTCCTTCCTCGTAAAGACGCGCACCGTCGCTCTCGATCAGGAAGTGCTGGTATATCCAGCGGTCGAGGCCACCGACGAAATGTACGAGGTGTTGCCGATCATCACCGGCGAGCTGGAGACCAACCAGCGCGGACGCGGCTCGGATCTCTACCGCATCCGCGACTACGAACCGGAGGACAGCGCCCGCCACGTGGACTGGAAAGCCACCGCCAAATCCGGTGAACTCAAAGTCCGCGAATACACCCGCGAGGATGAACGCCGCCTCTGCATCGTCTTTGATAACCCCGCTCCCGGAGTGCTTGACAGCCTGCATTACGAGCGCGCGATCCGTCTGTCGGCTTCCATCGCATGGCATTTCTATCAGGAAAATACCGAACTAACCTTTGCCGCTCCATCGCTCGCCGGAAATGTGGATGTCTACGGCTTTCTCGAATATCTTGCGCTCGCCGAGCCCAGCGCGAGCACGGATTTTCTCTCGACCCTCGGTGAATCGGGACAGTACCACATCATTATCACGGCTTGTCCACGGGGCGGGATTCCAACCGAACTCTGGCAATCGTCCTACGTGCTGTTCGCACAGGAATAGCCGAATCCATTGTGTCCACGGCGAGCGCCAAGTAGTTCACGAGTTAGTTCGAGATTTGCGTTTGCCGCGTGACCTTCCTCCTTGAAAGCTGAAACCCTCAGCGAGTACCTTGCATGTAGCACACTGAAGGTGCAGCCAACCGAAGGGAAGCCAATGCAGCCCGAGCAGAAAGCGAACGCCCTGTGGATTGCTCTCTTCATTCTTCTCGCTGCATCGCTAGGGCTGCCGTTTCTTTTCGTTCATGAGCCTCCTCTGCTGGACTATCCGAACCACCTTGCGCGCACTTTCATTCTGAATCATCTGCACGATTCCGCGTTCCACTTTGCCGAATACTACCGCGCGGATTGGAAGCCCTACCCCTACATCCTGTGGGATCTGCTGCTGATCGCATTGCAGCAGTTTCTGCCGGTGGAGATCGCCGGCAAACTGCTGCTCATGCTCACCACCGTGTTGTTGCCGGTCGCGGTTGCATGGTTTCTCTGGCAGGCCAATCGCGCGGCCATCAAGCTCTCGTTGCTGGCGTGTGCCATGTCCTGCTGCGTGCTGTTTTTGTGGGGCTTTACCGCCTACCATCTCAGCGTGGGCTTCTGTTTCCTGATGGTGGGGACGTGGCTGTGGTATCGCCAGAAGCCTTCGATGATGCGCGCCGCGCTGTTCCTCATCGTCAGCTTCCTCACCTACTTCGCCCACCTGCTGGGCTTCGCTTCGGCGGCTTTCATCCTCGTGCTGTACGAACTGACTGCCTTCAATTGGCGCGAGTGGCTGCGGCTTGCTTGCTTTCTCGCTCCACCGTCGTTGCTATTTCTGTGGGCGCGTCCCGGTCTCTCTCAACAGAATCGTCTGGAGTGGCGTCCCTTCATGGAAAAGTTGCAAGCGTTGCGCAACATTCCCATCCAGGGTTATGACGAGCGGCTCGATCAGATCTTTCTCTGCGGGTTGGTGCTCTGCCTGCTGATTGCCGTGGTGCGCAACCGTGAACTGCGCGTGAACTGGCGATGGCTGGCGGTAACGGTTGGCTTCTTCGGAGTCTTTTTGCTGCTTCCGTACGGGTGGGGAGCGAGTTCCGATCTTGACGTGCGCCTGGTGCCGCCGCTCTGCCTGCTGCCGCTTGCCGTTTTTCGCGTGGGCAGGCGCGCCAACTGGATCGCCGTGCTGGCCGTCGCCTTGACCGTGCTGCGCGTATCGAACATCACCACCGGATTCCAAAGTGAGACGCAGAAAAGTGTGGCGATGAATCATGGCATCGAACAGATCGCCCGCAACGCCCGCATCTTTCCTTTAGTGGATACCTGCAAAGACGAAGATCCCCTCGACTACTACTACGTGCATTACTGGGCCTACGCGGTGATCCGCCGCGGCGCGGTCTCACCCTACCTGTTTGACATTCCCGGTCAGACCCCGATGCGCATCACCGATGAACCGTATATGTCCGATGGCTACTGGGGACACTGCTATGACGTAGAGCCCGACTGGGATCAGGTCGCTGCCGATTACGATTACATCTGGAGCTATGGCGATCAGCGCTTCTCGCGCGGCATCCGCGAAGTCGCGGACAAAGTCTTTGAGGAAAGTCCGCTGATTCTCTACCGCGTGCGAAAGCAGTAGAGCGCAGTGCGCTGAACATCATTCGCCTTTGCCCAGCGCTTTTTCCTTGGGGGCTTCGGATTTACCCGCCAGATAGACGGTCTGCGATGGGAAGGCCAGGGAAGTTCCGCAGCCTTCCACGATGTCCATTACGCGCAGCAGCAGATCTTCGCGCACGGCCGTGTAGTCGTCATAATCACGAGTCAGCACGTAAGCCTGCATCTCAAGTTCCAGCGCGCTGTCGGCAAGCTTCGCAAGGCGTATCCACGCGGTTGCGCTTTCGACGCGGGGATGCTCGCGCAGCATGGTGGATACCTGGGTCAACACGCGCTCCAATTGCACGCGGCTGGTTTCATAGCGCAGGCCAACCTTGCAGAAGACGCGCATCTTGTCGCGCGCGCTGAGGTTCTCCACATTCGCCGTGGCCAGCGATCCGTTGGGGACCGAGATCAGTCCGCGCTCGCCGGTGCGGATGCGGGTTGAGCGCAGGCCGATGTCTTCCACGATGCCGACGCTGTCACCCACCCGGCACAGATCACCGACCTGCATCACCCGGTCGGTGAGAATGCTGATGCCGCCGAACAGATTCTCGATGGTTTTCTGCGCGGCCAACGCGACCGCGATGCCGCCGATGCCGAGCCCGGCGAGTGCGGCTGAGAGATCGAGTCCGGCAATGTACAAGATGCTGAGCAGCGCCGCGGTGGCGATGACGACCTTCAACATGCGATGCAGCAGCAGCGTCAGCGAGAGCATACCGCGCTCTTCGGGAGTGGCTACGCGGCGGCGCATGCGGCGCGTCCACACGGTGACGAAATCCCACAGCAACCACGCCACCGCAAACAACAGGGCTGTACCCTGCACCTTGAGGTAGTACTCGCGGAACAGCAGCGGCACGGTAATCATGCGCATGCCAATGGCGTGTGCGGCGGCCGTTGCGAACAGCAGCACAGGGCCGCGAATGTTGGTCCATATCTCCGACTTCGCGGCGCGGTGATGGATGCGGGCCAGCAACCATGCAGGTGCGCGCACCAGGGCTACGGCGGCAACTCCGGCCAGCAGCGCAATCGGGATGAGCAGCAGGAAGGCCAACCACACCCAGAGCGGAATGGAAAGAATACTGAGGCGCACGAGAATGTGCGGCAGGTGTTGCTCCACCTCATGGGCACGCACGTCGTTGGCGAGGTCTTCAGTCTTGCTGAGCGTGGCCCAGGCGATGAGCCAGAGATGCCCGCTGTTGCCGTCAGGCACACGCACCACGAGCAGGGGCAGTTCCTTGCCGTTGACGGTGAACTCGCCGACCCGCTCATGATTGGGCTCAAGCTGCGGATCGTAGGCGAGGTCGGAATTGGCGGTGATGCTGGCGAGGCGGCCTACGTAGGCGTGGTCGAGCAGTGCCTTCAGATCCTGCACGACGCGGTTGGAGTCGATCTCACTCTCTTGATGCGGCAGTTGGAGATACTCGGCGGCGCGCTCGTTGTCGCCTTTTTGCGCGGCTTCCATGAAGCCGGTGAGAGTGCCGCGCGGAGTGTCGCGTCCCAGCGGGTCCGTGTTCCTGATCGCGGCCTGCGCGCCGGAACTGGAAATCGCCTTCAGAACCGACTGGGCAAAGAGCGGAGCACACAACAGGCTCAGCAGGAACAAGAGGCGGAAGCTCGCTTTTACCACTCGCATACTCTCAGGTTACCTCTTTGCGCGCCGGTACGGCTAGCGCAGGGAGGAGTGTAGAACGGACAACGATATACCAATCAGGCAATTATTTTGGCCGGACAGTGGCGAGAATGGCAATCGATGCAAAGGATTGACTACTCAGGCACCGGAGGCGGATAAGCGATTTACCGAGGAGTGAATCGTCAGGTGCGGCATTCCCGGCGCTGACAGATAAGGTGAACGACTGAGAACGGCCCCGCTCAAGCAAGCAGCTTGAACGGGGCGCATCTCTATACCCTCGCGGTTTCGTCGTCAGCGCTATTTCGTCCCTGCCTTCCAGCGCAGGATTGGTTTTCGTGCGGCGGCGGTTTCGTCCAGACGCGAGAGGCGAGTCGAGTGGGGAGCGTTCTTGACCAGCTCCGGTGTGTCGATCGCTTCCTGCGCGATGGACTTCATGGCATCGACGAAGAGGTCGAGTTCTTCGAGCGGTTCGCTCTCGGTGGGCTCGATCATCAGCGCTCCGGAAACCACCAGGGGGAAGCTGACGGTATAGGGATGGAAGCCGTAGTCGATGAGTCGCTTGGCGATGTCGCCGGTCTTGATGCCGAGCTTAGATTGCAGTTTGTCGCTGAAGACGACCTCATGCATCGTGGGAGTTGAGTAGGGAAGATCGAAGGTGCCTTCGAGTTTCTTGCGCAGATAGTTGGCGTTGAGCACGGCGTCCTCGGTGGTCTGGCGGAGGCCGTCGGGTCCGTTGGCCATGATGTAGGCGAGGGCGCGGACGTGCATTCCAAAGTTGCCAAAGAAGGCGCGCACGCGTCCGATGGATTGCGGACGATCGTAGTCCAGGCGCAGCGTGCCATCGGTGGTTTCAACCACGATCGGTTTGGGCAGGAATGGCTCAAGCTCTTTCTTGCATGCGACCGGACCGCAGCCCGGACCACCTCCGCCGTGAGGCGTGGAGAACGTCTTGTGCAGGTTGAGGTGCATCATGTCCACGCCGAAGTCGCCGGGACGCGCCTTGGCGACGAGCGCGTTCATGTTGGCTCCGTCCATGTAGAGCAGACCGCCCTTGCGATGCAGAATTTTGGCGATGCACGCGATCTGATCGTCGAAGATTCCGAGGGTGTTGGGATTGGTGAGCATGAGGCCCGCGACATCCTCGTTCATCTGTGCTTCCAGGGCGGCAAGGTCGACCATACCGCGGTTATCGCTGCGCAGGTTTTCGACCTGATAGCCGACCATGGCGGCGGTGGCGGGATTGGTGCCGTGGGCGGAGTCCGGGATCAGCACCTTTTTGCGCGGGTTGCCCTGGGACTCAAGGTAGGCGCGCATGAGCAGGATTCCAGTGAGTTCGCCGTGGGCTCCGGCGGCGGGCTGGAGGGTGATGGCATCCATGCCGGTGATTTCGATGAGCTGATCGGCCAGCGCCTTCATGATGCGGAGCGCGCCCTGCGAGTTTTGCTCGGGCTGATAGGGGTGGGCTCCGGCAATTCCGTCGAGGCGGGCGACGACCTCGTTGACCCGCGGGTTGTACTTCATGGTGCAGGAGCCGAGCGGGTACATACCATGATCGATGGCGTAATTCCAGGTGGAGAGCCGGGTGAAGTGGCGGATGATTTCAATCTCGCTGACCTCAGGGAGCGCGGCGGATTCGGTGCGCAGTGCGTCTCCGAGTTCGGCGGTGGCATCCACTTCGGGTACATCGAGTGAGCGCAGGCGATAGGCTTTCTTGCCCGGCGAGGAGTGCTCGAAGATCAGACCTTCGTTCTGCGAGATGTGGGTGGTGACCTTGCGAATATTTTTATCGCTCATGCGCTCACCTCGCTGGCAGCTACGTCAATGGCGGCGCGGGATGTAAGTTCGGTGGCGCACCAGACGGCGGCGTTGCCGAGTTCGGGATAGAACTTGCGCAGGGGAAAGCCTCCGATGATCTTGTTTTTCGAGGCGAGGCGGTGCGAGATTTCGTAGGCGTCCTGGCTGGTTTGGAGAACGAATTCGTTAAAGCGCGGCGCACCGTCAAAGAGAATCTTTGCTTTCGTGCCAAAAGTCTTGCGGGCGTAGGCGGCCTTGGCAAGATTCTGTTCGGCCAGCTCCCGGATGCCGAGACGGCCATAGACATCCATGTAAATGTTGACCATGAGCGCGATGAGCGCCTGGTTGGTGCAGATGTTGGAGGTCGCCTTCTCGCGGCGGATGTGCTGTTCGCGGGTGGAGAGCGTGAGCACGAAGCCGCGCTTGCCATTGCGGTCGGTGGTCTGTCCGGCGAGGCGTCCGGGAATCTGGCGGACGAACTTCTCTCGCGTTGCGATGACTCCGGCATAAGGGCCGCCATAGCTCAGAGGGACGCCAAATGACTGCGCTTCCAGCGATACGATATCGGCCTCCGTGGGCGGGCGCACGATGCCGAGCGAGAGCGCTTCGGCGATGGAGACGACGAGTAGCGCGCCCTTGGCGTGGACCACATCGGCGACGGCAGCAACGTCTTCGATGGTGCCGAAGAAGTTGGGCGACTGAATCAGTACGCAGGCGGTTTCCGGGGTGATAGCGGCATCGAGAGCGGCGAGATCGACGCGTCCGTTGGCGGTGAAAGCCGCTTCAGTAAGTGGCAGGCCCTGATACTTGGCGTAGGTGGCGATGACCTCGCGATACTCCGGGTGGACGCTGCGGGCGAGGATGGCGGAGTGGCGTCCGGTGATGCGCATGGCCATCATGACGGCTTCGGCGGCGCCGGTAGAGCCGTCATACATCGAGGCGTTAGCGACCTCCATGCCGGTCAGTTCGCAGATCATGGTCTGGAATTCAAAGATCGCCTGCAGGGTGCCCTGGGCGATCTCCGGCTGATAGGGCGTGTAGGCGGTGAACCACTCGCCACGCGAGATGAGCGCATCGATGACCAGCGGGCGGTAGTGATGGTAGGCTCCGGCACCGAGCAGAATGTCATACCCGGTGGCGTTCTCAGCGGCGCGGGCGCGGAACCAGTCCACGATTTCGCTCTCGGCCATCTGGGGCGGTATAGCAAGGTCGCGATTGAGGCGGAACTGGGCCGGGATGGGGGCGAAGAGTTCGTCGATGGAGCCGGCGCCGATCGCGCTCAACATCAAGGCGCGTTCGGCGGGAGACTTGGGAAGATAACGCATGATGGACTACTGCTCCTCGGCGATGAACTTCTCGTAGTCGGCGACGGAGAGAAGTGCGCCGATCTCGGCGGGGTTGGAGAGTGTGATCTTCACCATCCAGGCAGCGTGGGGGGCGGTGTTGACCTTTTCGGGCGATGTCGCCAACTCTTCGTTGATGGCGATGACCGTGCCCGATACCGGGGCGAAAAGATCGCTGACAGCCTTGACGGATTCGACGGTGCCGAAAGTTTTTCCGGCGGTGAGTTCGGTGCCGACCTTGGGCAACTCGACAAACACAATGTCGCCGAGAGAGCTCTGCGCGTGGTCAGTGATGCCAATGGTTCCGGTGGTGTTTTCAACGGCGAGCCACTCGTGCTCTTTGGTGTATTTAAATTCCGGGGGATAGGCCATTGTGATCTCCAAAGATTGATTACGCGCCGGACGTGCGGCGGCGAATAAAGACGCGAATTAGGTGGAACTTTGAAATTGTATTCTACTGCGGGTGCTTTGTTTCGGGTAACGCTGCGCTGCCGGCCGCTGGCGCCGGGTCGGGTAACGCTGCGCTGCCGGCCGCTGGCGCCGGGTCGGGTAACGCTGCGCTGCCGGCCGCTGGCGCCGGGTCGGGTAACGCTGCGCTGCCGGCCGCTGGCGCTGGGCGTGGCCGTTTGTAAAACGGCGTGGGCACAACCTTGCACTTCACATGCAGACTGCGGCACTCCACGCCTAACTCAGTGCCTTCGGCGGAATGCTCGAGCGGGACGTAGGCGAGCGCGATGTTCTTTTTGAGAAAAGGCGCGGGCGAGCCGCTGGTGACGTAGCCGATATGGCGGCCCTCGGGATCGGTGACGTTATAGCCGTCACGGGGGATGCCGCGCTCGATGGCCTCAAGCCCGACCAGTATGGTTTTCAGGCCGCGCTGTTTTTGATTGACCAGCGCGGAGTGGCCGATAAATTCGCCTTTGTCCATTTTGAGGAAGCGGTCGAGGCGCGCCTCCCACGGGGTGATGGTGTCGGAAATTTCATGACCGTAGAGGGAGAGCGCACCTTCCAGCCGCAGCGTGTTGCGGGCTCCGAGGCCGCAGGGAAGAATGCCGAACTCCTCGCCGGCGCCGAGCAGTTGCTTCCAGACGCGGGTGCTGGTGGTCTCGTCGCTGGGGATGTAAATTTCAAAGCCGTCTTCGGCGGTATATCCGGTTCGGGCGATCAGGGTGTTGGGCAATCCGCAGACGGTGCCGTGAGTAAACCAGTAAAACTTCACCTTGCTGAGATCGGCGCCGGTTAGCTTCTGCAGGGTGCGCCAGCCGTTGGGACCCTGGATGGCGATCTGGGTGTATTGGTCGCTGAGGTCCTCGACAATGCAGTCGAAATTCCTGGCGGCGCCGCGCACCCAGTTGAGATCTTTTTCGCGGGTTCCGGCATTGATGACGAGCAGATAGTCGTTTTCGCCCAGGCGGTGGACGAGCACGTCATCGACGAAGGTTCCGGTGGGATAGAGCAGGGCGGAGTACTGGGCCTGGCCGACGGCAAGGTGCGCGGCGTCATTCATGGTCATATGCTGCACAGCTTCAAGCGCCTGAGGGCCGTGCAGGCGGATGTCTCCCATGTGGCTGACGTCGAAGAGTCCGACGGAGCTGCGGACGATCAGGTGCTCGGCGACGAGGCCGCCGGGATGTTTCGCCGCAGCATTGGCCGGATACTCGACGGGCATCTCCCATCCGTTGAAGTCCACCATGCGAGCGCCAAGCTCGCGGTGCGCGGCGTTGAGAGCGGTCTTACGGACACCTGCGGATTCGGCGTTCGACGACAAGGGCAGAACCTCTCGAGTGGGAATCATGCGGCCACAGGCAGGCCAATGGAATCTTAAAAGTTAACACGCGGCAAGCGGGGCAGGCAACGTGGGGAACGGTTGAAAGACAGGGCGGAAAGACAAGGGACGAAAGAGAGTTGCGCGCGGAGAAAATGCGAGTTACAGTGCGCCATGGCACGATTCCGGTGTAACGTCTGCGACGAAGTGGAAGAAAAGTGCACGTGCGACAAGTATTGCTACTTCTGCATGGGCGAACACGATGTACGCCTGGTGGAGGATGGCTGCTACTACTGCCTGGAGTGCCGCGAGGCTTGCGACTACTTTCCCGAGAACAAGGAAGCAGCGCAGCGAGAGGATTATTAGCCCGGAACGTGCGGGCGGAGCGGGACTGGTGCTGCGCTCGACGGCGATGGTTATATCCGCAAGATCAGAAGATGCTGTGGGCACTCGGGCTCGCGGCATTTTTTGTGCGTGTAAGCCTTGTGGGGCTAGAAGTTGAAAGTGAGACCCGCGCGGATGCAGCGGGTGCCTTGGACCAGGTAGACGGTGCTGCCATCGGCGCTGAGCACGGGGCGGTATCCCTGGGCGAGCAGGTTGCGCACATCGATGAGTGCTTCCAGTCCGTTAGGCAGGATATGCATGGTGGGGATGGGCTGACGGATGAAGAAGCTCAGGTATGGGTCGGTCTCTCCGGCGGAGACGTTGAACATATCGACCGGAGTGAGAGCGCTGCCGCTGAGCCATCGATAGCTGGCGATGACCCTGGTTCTGGAGCCGGGAGCGGTTCCGGAAAGTTTGGCGGCGGCGGAGTGGCGCTTGGCGGTGACCAGCGTGGTTGAGGTCTGGCTGACCTGCACGAGGCTCTCCGGAGCCGTCAGTACGCCGCCGTAAGCGTAGTCAATCGTTGCGTCAAAGCCGCTGGTTAAGGGGTGGGAGTAGACGGCGCGCACGCCCTGGGTGTGGAGGTTGCCGCCATCGTAGTAAAAGTTCCCCGAGTACGGGTCGCCGATGAGGGCGTCGGTGTCCTGAGTGAAGCGGGCGCCGGTTCCGGTAAGGGCGGCATTGTTAATGGAATCTGAGAAGATGGCGAGCTGAACCTTGTTGCGGCCCAGACGCTGGGAGGCGGAGAGTTCGTGGTGGTTGGCGCGCTCGATGCGCTGGCCCTGCGCGATCATGGTGAGGTGCGGACTGCTCTCACTGAGGTCGGCGGGAGCCGTGTCAAAGCCCTTGGCGCTACGCAGGTTGGGTTCGCTGGTGGCGTAGCGGTACTGCAGAATCGTGTTCTTGCCGGGATGAACGCTGACGGCGGCAAAGGGGTGGTAGCTGGTGGCGCGTTCCTTATACTGGACCATCTCGGTTTCGCCGCCGTAGTTCAGTTCCAGGGTCTCGCCGAAGGTCATGGAGTTGGCGATGGAGAGGGCCAAGGCCTGAATGGCGGGCTGATTCGGGTTGAGCGAGGCGAAGTGCTTGGCAGAGAGCGCGATCTCAGGGTAGGAGCCGTCGGGCATGGAGCGCGAATAGGCAGTGCGGATGACAGCGTTGGGATTGGCGGCAGTGCTGCCGAGCTCGCCGTTGAGCGACCACCTGGCGGGATTGGAATGCCGCTTGCCGAAGATGGATTGCTCGACGTGGAAGTCGGTGCCGACGCCGGAGCCGCTGACCGAATCGCCGTCCGACGTGGCGATAAAGGAGACCCGCGCCTTCAACTGGCCTTCGGAGCCATCTTCGCTCCTCTGGACGACGACCAGCGGCTGGTCATCGGCGAGGCGCAGGATAGGACGGTTGGCCATGGAGCGCAGCGCCCAGCGCCAATCGTCATCATCATCCGTGGAAGCCTTGTGACGAGGCACGAACTGAATGGCTTCAAAGAGGGTGTTGAGGGTGACGTTGAGCAGCAGACTGGCGCCGGATTGCAGGTGAACCCGCTCGCGTATGGTAGGCAAAAAGCTGGGCGCGGTGACCTTGACGGTGTAAAGGCCGGGGAGCAGGCCTGCGATGCTGAACGCGCCTCTGGTGTCAGTGAGTACGGTCTGGGCGCGGGCAGCGGAACTGGCGAGGATTTCGACCACGGCTCCCATCTGCGGCACGCCGGCGGAATCGCGCACGGTTCCGGCGATAACACCGGGATTGACTGCGGCAGAGGCGCCGACGCAGCAAACAAATGCCAGCACCAGGATTCCGAACTTTCGCATCATTGAGCCCCCCTCGTCTTACGGGCCGCTATGCAGGCGATGCGCGCCTGATCGAACGATATTGCGCAATCTTGGAAATTCTATCCTATTCGACCTGAAAACGGGCGGAAGGATTAATTGTTTGTTTCGTTACCTCGTCATTTATGGTCACCTTAAGATTGTACAAACCCGGCTCCAGGTTGGCCAACTGCATTGATTTTTCGATGGTGATCTGCTCGCCGGTGTTGCCGTATGCAGCCGAGGACTCATCGGCATGCAGCACGCTCTTGTTGGTCAGGATATTGACGATGTCATAGCTGATGGTGGCCTGCGTCTTTTTGGTCTGCTGATTCTGCTGCAAGTTGTAGATCTGAAGCCAGATGTTGAGGCGCTGGCCGCGCTTGAAGCTGGCCGGTTTGCCATCGGCGGCCTCGACCCGGGGACGGACCTTGGTGTCGCCGATGATGAAGCTCCCGGAGCCGATGCTCTTGGCCGGGACATGCTCCATGATATCGGCGAGGATGAGCGAGGAGGAGGCGAGCTTCTCGTCGTCGAACTCGGGCACGCGGATGGAACGGACGAGAGTTCCGACGCGGTCGCCGTTGACGTCTTTTACGGCCACATCAATCTTGTACATTCCCGGTTTGAGCGGAATGGCCTTCCAGTAGATCTGGCTGGTGAGCAGGGCCCTTTCTAACAACTCGTTGGGCTCGTCGACGCCGACGGTATCCTCGAAGGTCGAGGCGACGCGTCCGGAGAGGGTGGTGATGCGTCCGAAGATGTTGACCGCCGCGCGCTGTATGCCCTCCTTCTGGACGAAGGTCATGTCTTTGGTCTTGAGCTGGATGGTGATCGGGACCAGGACGGTGTCGGAGGTGATCTTCACAAAGTCGGAGCGCAGGTCGAAGGGCATGAGGTTGTAGCGGATTTTGGTGTTGACCTTCTCTTCCAGATCCTTGAACTTGACGGGCGGAGGGGCAGTGAGCTTGGCCATGCGTTCGAGGGCGTCAAATTCCTTACCGCTATTCATGCTGCCAGTGCCGCCGGGAACGCCCATCATGCGATTGGAGCGGTCGCCCATGCCCATCTGTTCATTGAGGGTGGGGCCGCCGCCGGGGGTGTGGAGCAGGGCATCCTTCTCATTGGGATCGGTGGACATGTGGTAGTCGCCGCACATGCAGGAGTCCACAAACTCGATGATGACTTCGTTTCCAATGCCTTCGAGGTAGCGATAGCGCCAGCGTTCAAAGGGAAAGGTGGAGGTGGAACCTCCGCCTTCGGACTGTTCGCGCTGATACTGACCGCCGGAGGGATGGGACTCGGTCTCGTCGGGTGGACCCCAGACAATGTAGATGCGCCCGCGATCGGTCCTCCAGCCGGGAATGCCGGCGGCGAAGTGCTCGTTGGCGTACTGAATGCGGCGATAGTGTTCTTCGCGGAATTCGTTTTCCTCGGTGTCAGGCGTGGGATCGCGGCGCAGCCAGAACTGCTCGATGAATTCGTCACGCTCCTCGTCAGTGCTGAGGAGTTTGAATGCCTGCTCTTCTTCCGGAGTTATGATGTAGCGCACGTCCTCATCAAGCCAGGTCTTGTAGGTTTTGCCAACTTCGCGCTGAAAGCTGCGGAGGCGTTCCTTGCGCTCCTCGGGGGTAAGCTCTTTCTTCTCGGGAGGCGCGTCCTTCTTGGGTTTCTGAAGATCCTTAAGGGAAGTACCGGCGTCTTGGCCGTTTCCAGGGGCATCCTGGGCGAGGACGGGCGCAAGCAACATGGCGGTTGCCATCATAACGAAGGAAAAATGACGTATGGAAAGGAACCGCATGGACCGTCTCGCTCCTGGGGACACTAAGGGCTGGACAGATTGTAAGTATTCGCCGTAGCCAAGGCAAGACGGGGCAAAGCAGGACGAAGAAGCTGAGACAGGCGAAGAACATCATGGCAAGCCGGGATATGGGCCAGAGCGAATAGCTCGACGAGGATGGAAGTCGGGTTCGACCGTTTACAATGGTGGGTGTGCTTATCTGCGTACTGGTCTAAGGTGTAGTTGAGCTATTTTGGTTGGGAACTTTTGAATTACTCTGCTCGTATGAAAAAACAGGCGTGAGCAAAGGGCCGCGCAGGTCCAGGCCGCCGAGCGCCTGCGCTCTTTCTGCGGTTGAAGCGGGCGACTAACGAGGACCGATGAAAACCTGGAAAAAAGTTTGGCTTGCACTTGGTGGATTGGCCCTGGCCGGAGGAATCATCTTCTTCACCATCCAGCAGAGCCGTAAGGGCGTAGTAGAGGTTCAGACCGGCAGAGTTTCGCGCCAGGATTTGGCATCGCAGGTAACGGCCTCCGGCGAGATCCGGCCCAAGACGTTTGTGAACGTCGGCGCCAACGCCATGGGTAAGATCGTGCACCTGTATGTAAAAGAAGGCGATCACGTCACCAAGGGACAGATGCTGGCACAGCTCGAAAACGTGCAGCCTACGGCCGACGTGAACGCAAGTGAGGCGGCGTTGACAGCAGCCGAGGCCGACTATACGGCCGGAGTGGAGACCCTGAACACCAACATTGCCGACCTGGACCGGGCCAAGGCGGATTTGGAGCAGAAGCTCTACGACTGGAAGCGCTCCGAGGATCTCTACAAGGACCAGCTCATCGCAAAGAAAGATTACGACGCCGCGAAGAATGCATACGAATCGGCGGTCTCCGGATTGAGCCAGGCGAAGGCGCGCATTGCCCAGGCCAAGGCCCAGGCGGAAGCTTACAAGCGCCGTATCGCGGTGCAGAAGGCGAATCTGGTTCACAACGCCGATGTGCTGAGTAAGACCGAGTATCGCGCACCGTTTGACGGCGTGGTGACCAACCTGCCGGTGCGCGAGGGTGAGACGGTGGTGATGGGAATTCAGAACGCACCGGGTTCAACGCTGATGACGCTGGCCGACGTTTCGGTGATCACCGCCGAAGTCAAGGTGGATGAGACCGACATCGTCAACGTGAAGCTGGGGCAGCCGGCGGAGGTGAGTATCGACGCCATCCCGAAGAAGAAGTTCAAGGGAGTTGTGACCGAGATCGGCAATAACGCGCTGCTGCGCTCGACCGGCGTATCGACCTCGCAATCGACCGGCAGCAGCCAGGAGGCCAAGGACTTCAAGGTGGTGGTCACGCTAACCGACGTGCCGGATAATCTGCGTCCGGGACTGTCTTCGACCGCGAAGATCATGACGGCGAACAAGGCGGCAGTGCTGTCTATTCCGATCCAGGCGTTGACCATCCGGCAGAAGGGCGACCTGGTGCCGAAGAAGAAGGGCGCCGTGCAGGCGGCAGAAAAGCCTGAGGACGTGAAGGCGGCCAAGGAAGAAATACAGGGCGTATTCGTGATCCGCAATGGCCGGGCGCAGTTTGTGCCGGTGCAGACGGGCATCACCGGAACTACCGACATCGAAGTACTTGACGGACTGAGGGAAGGCGACGAGATCGTGACCGGCAGCTACAAGGTGCTGCGCACCATGAAGCCGGATACCAAGGTTAAAATCGACAACAGCACTCCGAAGAAGGAAGACGAGAAGCTGTAAGCGCAAGCAGAAGCTTTTGGAGAACAAACGGGATGGCAACACAAACCGCAAGCCTTGGCCAGGAACTGAAAGCACCGCCGCCGGAGTGCATCATCTGTACGCAGGAGCTGTGGAAGACCTACGATATGGGCAGCGAGCAGGCGGTGGATGCGCTGTGCGGCGTGAGTATCTCCATCCATCGCAATGAGTATGTTGCGATCATGGGGCCGTCGGGTTCGGGGAAATCGACGCTGATGAACCTGATCGGCTGCCTGGATACTCCCACCGGCGGCGTGTACTGGCTGAATGGGCAACTGGTCAGCGAACTGGACGACGATGAGCTGGCGCGCATCCGCAATAAGGAGATCGGCTTCGTCTTCCAGACCTTCAATCTGCTGGCAAGGGCTTCGGCACTGCACAATGTGGAACTGCCGTTGATCTATGCGGGCATTCCGTCCGCCGAGCGGTTGGAGCGCGCCCGGCAGACGCTGATGAGCGTAGGCATGGGCGAACGTATGCACCACAAGCCGAACGAACTCTCCGGCGGACAGAGACAGCGGGTGGCGATTGCGCGCGCCCTGGTGAACCGGCCTTCCATCATCCTGGCCGATGAGCCGACCGGCAACCTGGACTCGAAGACCGGGAACGAAATCATGGCGCTCTTCGACGACTTGCAGGCGCGGGGAAACACCATCGTGTTGGTGACCCACGAACACGACGTTGCAGAATACGCTCATCGCATTATTCACATTCGCGACGGCAAGGTTGCCAGCGATGAGAAGACGGCGAAGGCTAAGAAATAGGTTTCAAGGTTTCACAGGTTTCAAAGTTTCAAGGTTAAGGACCCTCGGCTACGGCCGGGGGTATTGTTTTGAAGGGAGCGAGTTTTGAAACCTGCGAAACCTTGAAACTTTGCTTTCAGTGTTAGGCTTGCTGCGATGAATCTTTTTTCCAATCCGATTGACGAAGCTTCCGACCGCACGCGGCCGCTGGCGGACCGAATGCGTCCGCGCGACCTGGATGAGTTCGTTGGGCAGGAGCATCTGCTGGCGCCGGGCAAGCCGCTGCGGGTGCAGATTGAGCGCGATGACATTGGCTCGATTCTGTTCTGGGGACCGCCGGGAGTGGGCAAGACCACGCTGGCGAAGATCATTGCGCGGAGGACGAAGGCGGAATTCGTCGAGTACTCGGCGGTGATGGCCGGGATCAAAGAGATCAAGCAGGTGATGGTGGAGGCCGAGCGGGCGCGGCAATATGGCACCCGCACGATTGTTTTCATCGACGAGATTCACCGCTTCAATCGCGCCCAGCAGGATGCGTTTTTGCCGCACGTGGAGCGGGGAAATATCCGGCTGATTGGGGCGACGACGGAGAATCCATCGTTTGAGGTGAACTCGGCGCTGCTGTCGCGCTCGCGGGTGTACACCCTGAATCCGCTGACCGAAGAGCAGATTGTTTTGCTGCTGGAGCGCGCCCTGGTGGACGAAGAGCGCGGTCTTGGCGCGCTGAAGTTGACGGCGAGGCCGGAGTCGCTGGCTCGGATCGCGTCATATTCGAGCGGCGATGCGCGCTCGGCGTACAACGTGCTGGAGATTGCCGCGACGCTGGTTGCGGCAGGCGGCGAGATCGGGCAGGCGCAGGTGGAGGATGCGTTGCAGCGTCGGGTGCTGCGCTATGACAAGGCGGGCGAGGAGCACTACAACCTGATTTCGGCGCTGCACAAATCGGTGCGCAACAGCGATCCGGATGCGGCTCTGTACTGGCTGGTGCGGATGCTGGAGAGCGGGGAAGACCCGATGTATCTGGCGCGGCGCATTGTGCGCATGGCGGTGGAGGATATTTCGCTGGCCGATCCGCACGCCCTGGAGATTTGCATTGCGGCGCGCGACGCGCTGGACTTTATGGGTCTGCCTGAAGGCGGACTGGCGCTGGCGCACGCGGCGGTGTATCTGGCGATTGCGCCCAAGTCGAACGCGCTGTACCTGGCCTACGGTGCGGTGAAGCGCGACGTGGAAGAGACGGCGGCCGACCCGGTGCCGCTGCATCTGCGCAACGCTCCGACCCGGCTGATGAAAGAGCTCGGCTACGGCGAGGGCTACAAGTACGCGCACGACTTCGAAGAAAAAGTTACAGACATGGAGTGCCTGCCGGAAAACCTCAAGGGCCGGCAGTGGTACTACCCGACGGAAGAGGGCGTGGAGAAACGCATTCGCGAACGGCTGGCGGCAGTGAAGGCAAAGAAGGAAAGAATGCGGGAGTAGAGAAGACTGAACTCAGGCCGGGTCCTGCATTCAAGGAATTCAAATGTGTAGGTGTCAGGCGAGAGAGTCTACCGCTTGAGTCTATCCTCTCCCTCCAAAGTGGTGTCATTCTGAACGAAGTGAAGAATCCCAGCGCTGATGGCGATATGGATGCGGCCTGAGGTAATCAACCGGAGCCGTCGAGGCGGCTCATCTGTGCTCCCCAATTCTGCGCGAGATCGTTCCAGTGAGGATTCAGGGATTCGATCAGTGCGATCTTCTTGGCGCGCGTCCACCCTTTGATTTGGGTTTCGCGGGCGATAGCGCTGCGGACGTCTGACCATTCTTCGAACCACACAAGACGAGTGCAATCGTATTTCGCGGTGAAGCCATGGACGAGGTGTTCTTTGTGCTCGAAAATACGGCGGTCGAGGCTGTTCGTCATGCCTGTGTAAAGCGTGCCGCTTTTGCTGCACACGATGTACACCCAGAAGCGCTTTCGCATGGACGAAATGAGAGCATGGAGGCTGGGTGGGCGACAACAGAATAATGGCCGGTCGGAAAGCCTCGGGCTGAACAGGATATTTGCGCCTTGCGGGGATTCCTCACCTCGTTCGGAATGACAGCGTAGAAACAAGATCTCAAAAACAAGTTCTCAAAAACAAGATCTCAAAAACAAGTTCAAGTTCACAAACAAAGCTCACTTGCTCCTTTGCCTTTGCGCCTCATACAGCAGGATGCTGGCGGCGATGGCGGCGTTCAGGCTTTCTACTTTGGGGGAGTGGGGGATGAGGATGGCATCGTCGGCGGCGTCGAGCAGGGCGCGAGGGACGCCGTGGCCTTCGCTGCCGATGAAGATGGCGGTGCGCCGGGTGAGGTCGATCTCGTGCACGGGACGGCCTTGGTGAGAGCTGGTTACGGCGAGGCGGATGCTGTTTTCTTCCAGAGCAGCGAGCGCCTGGGCGGTGGTGAGTTTGATGACCGGAAGGCGGAAGACCGATCCGGCGGAAGCTCGGGCGACCTTGGGATTGGCCGATGAGACGGTGCCCTCGGTGGTGAGCACGCCGCTGGCGCCGAAGGCCTCGGCGCTACGAATGATGGTGCCGAGATTGCCGGGGTCCTGCAGTCCGGCACAGCCGAGGATGAGCGGCGCGGCGCTCGGCGCAACCCCATTCCCACATTTGCGTCCAACAACAGGACGCAGGTGTGGGCCACCCGCAGGTTGGTCGAGAGATGTGGCGGGGCGGAAGAGGTCTTCGAGGGTGGCGGCCAGAGGGTGGACGAGGGCGGCGACCCCTTGCGGCGTTTCGGTGGCGACGGCGCTCTGAAAGATGTCGTCGGGGAGCAGAATGGTTTCCGTGGCGTGGCTGAGCTGGGGCAGCAGGCGGTTGGCGCGCTCGCGGCCCGATTCAGAGAAGAAGACGGCGCGCAGGCGCAGGCTGCTGCGGATGGCCTCCTCGACCAATTTAACGCCTTCGATGGCGACCGAGCCGTCGCTGGCGGGAACGGCCTGGGCGAAGGCTTTGCGGAGATCCTTGACGAGGGAATTCTGGCGGCTGGCAATGGGGCGGAGGCGCTCGTGCGGCGGGTTGGAAAAAGCCTGGGACATGTTCCTCCGGTGGGGCGGGCTCAAGCATTGTAGAATATTCGAGTACCAGCATGGACATGATAACTCCCGCACCATGGGGGTTCTGGGTTAGGCTTGTCCGTCGATTTCAATTTGGGTGAAGGTTCGCGGGGTTTGAGCCTGGAGAAGAGGTAGAACGGGTGCGCCCGGAAATTATTCGAATACATGCAGCTGAGCCTGAGCCGTCACTGGTGAACTATGTGGCGGACAGGATTCGCCAAGGCAGTGTGGTCGGAATGCCGACCGATACGTTTTACGGCCTGGCCGTCGATCCCTACAATCTGCACGCCGTGGAGCGCGTGTACGAAATCAAGGAGCGCAGGCGCACGAAGCCGCTCTCTCTGCTGATTGAGAGCGTAGAGCAGGCCGAGGAGCTGGCCAACGCGCTGCCCGATGAGTTCCATCTGCTGGCGGAAAAATTCTGGCCCGGCCCGCTGACGATCATTGTGCGCGCGGCTCCGCGGCTGCCGCTGAAAGTGACCGCGAACTCAGGCAACATCGCGGTGCGCATGCCGGATTCGCGGGTAGCGCTGGCGGTGGTTCGCGCCTTGAAGTGTCCGATTACGGCGACTTCGGCCAACTTGGCGGGCGAGGTGGAATGCACGACCGCCGCTGCCGTGGTGGAGCAGATGGGAGAGCGCGTGCAAGTGGTGGTGGACGGCGGCACGACGCCGCGCACGGTGCCCACCACAATCGTAAATCTTACGGAAAACGGACAATGGTCACTGCTGCGCGAGGGCGCGATTACGCTGGCGGAGATCGAGGACCTGCTGGGCGATCAATGACCGTTGGTTCGCGCCGGGGATGGCTGAGGCCGGGCAGAATTGCCGCCGCAATTGTGGCGGCATACGCTTGCTATTTCGCATGGACGTGCGCGCGAATCGTGGCGCAATCCGGGCAGGATGAAGCGCGCACGGCGGACGCGATCGTGGTGTTCGGCGCGGCGGAGTATTTCGGCAAGCCTTCGCCGGTGTATCGGGCGCGTCTGGACCATGCCTTCGACCTCTATGAACGCAAACTGGCTCCGGTGATCATTACCACCGGCGGCAGCGGCGGCGAACAGCGCTTTACCGAAGGTTCGGTGGGCCGTGACTACCTGATTGAGCGCGGCATCGGCGACCGGCACCTGATTGCCGAGACCCAGAGCGACAACAGCGCGGAGAGCGCCGAGCGCATCGCCACGATTATGGATGCGAACGGGATGCGCTCCTGCATTGCGGTCAGCGATCCTTATCACGTTTTCCGCATCAAGCAGTTGCTGGAGGCGCAGGGACGGGTGGTGTACGTCTCGCCGCGCAAGCCGGAGATTCCGGCGGGGATGGGAGCGCGCGCGCTGAACGTGGCGCGGGAGGCGTTGAGCTACACGCTTTGGCGGATGCACGTGTTCCGCTGGTAAGATAAAGCAATCAACCACGGAGGATTCTGGAATGGCGTATGAACCGGGGAGCGAAGCTCCACAGACGGGCATTTACTGGTGCAGCGTGTGCAAGCTGCCGGTGCAGTTCAAGGCAGGCGAGACCTTGCCGATGTGCAAGAATCTCTGCGGCCGCGGAAAGTGGGAGTTCATCAGGGCAGAGAAGTAAGTTTCATCGTACTTGCGATGCAGGCCGGAGCCGAGAGCTCCGGCTTTTGTTTGCCCGGAAATCAGCGCCAGCGCTGGAAGAAGACGACGGCGATGGCGAGAGCGGCGGAGAAAGCAGAGCTGGAGAAGTTCACGGAATTGTTGCCAAGGCGGTCAGGAGATTCCAGGGTTGCTCCGAGCAGGCTATCGACGAGGGTTCCGAAGAAGGCGGCGCTCAGGACGGTCCAGTAGAACCTGGGAACCAGAAGATTGGCCCACTCGCAACTGAGGCAGACCACGACGATGGCCGCGAGGGCGAGGATGGTGCCAACGATGGTGACACCGCCGTCCTGGCCGGGCGCGACCTTGCGCCAGGTGGTAATCAGCCGCGGATTGCCGCCGAAAGCCTGGCCGAGCTCACTGCTGACCGTGTCTCCGGCAGCTTCGGCCAGAGCCGCTGAAGCTCCGGCGAGGAGAATGTAGCGGGCGTGGGTGACGAGGATCAGAGGAGCGGCGCAGATGGCGGCAACTCCCACGTTGGCGACGATCTGCAGGGCGCTGCGTCCGTGCTGATGTTCGGCAGTACCAAGACGCTCCTTCTTGCGGCGGCCGATACGGGTGGTGACCAGCGTGAGCAGGAAGACCATGGCGACGGGAATGAGCGCGGCGGGGCCGGCGGCCAGGCAGAGGACGAGGGTGAGGAGGACTCCGGTGAGCGCGGCGCCGATGGTAACGGCGCGCAAGCCCCAGGCAAGCAGAGCTAAGGCCATCGAGAGTCCGATGGCGGAGATCAACTGAGGGATGGCGGCCTGCCAGCTCTGGAGGAGATTCATGCCCACATTATCGTACTCCGAAATGCCTGCGGCAGGCAGACAGCAACCCTGTGGCAGCAGAGCGTCCCGGACCGTGCATCCTAACACGGGCGAGGAATTCAAAGGTTTCAAAGTTTCAAGGTTTCAAGGTTGCGAGGGGTGAAGAGATGGCGGCATCGGTCTGGTCCGGGTATTTGACGTTCGGTTTGATCTCGTTGCCGGTGCGGCTCTACAGCGGAGCCCGCGGCAGCCGTATTTCCTTCCACATGCTGCACAAGCCGGACCTGTCGAGGGTGAAGCAGCAGCTCTGGTGTCCAGTGGATGAGCGGGTGGTGGAGCGCAACGAAATTGTGAAGGGATATGAGTATCGTAAGGGCGAGTACGTGGTGATTGAGCCGGAGGAGCTGAAGCGGATCGAGCCGAAGACAGCGAAGGCGATGGAGATCGTGCAATTCGTGAAGGCCGAAGAGGTCGATCCGATCTACTTTGAGTCGAGTTATTACGTGGCCGCCGAGGATGCGGGCAAGCGTCCGTATGCACTGCTGGCGCGGGCGATGCGCGAGAGCGGATACATGGCTCTGGCGCAACTGACGATGCACAACCGCGAGTACACGGTATTTCTGCGTCCCTTCAAGGATGGGCTGGCCTTGCACACGATGTACTACGCCGACGAAGTGCGCGCGATGGAACACTTTGGCACCGAAGCGGTCGAGGTGAAGGAAACCGAGCTGAAGGTCGCGCATCAGTTGATCGAGGCGCTGGCGGACAAGTTCGAACCGGAGCGCTTCCATGACACCTACGAGGAAAATCTCCGCAAACTGATCGACGCGCGGCTGGAGGGCAAGGAGGTTTCCGCCGTGGAGCGTCCAGGCAAGATGGCTCCCGTGGTGGACCTGATGGACGCGCTGCGGCAGAGCCTGGCGAAGATGGAAGGCAAAAAAGCCTCGGAGGTGGCCAGAGAGGCACAGAAGGCATCGCAGGTGCAGCCGATTCCCGGCGGGGTTCCCAAAAAAGCTCCGGGGCGGGCCAAGCCGAAGCGCGGACGCGCCGCCTGAGCAAATATCCGGCCTTGCGCGGAGCGAGAAGACATTAGCCCGGACACGCTCGCTTCCTTTACAATGATCGCACCCGAACAGAGCAGATGAAATTGCGTCGGCAGGCCGGAGTGCGAATGAAAGTCATGTGGAAAGCCGTGTGTGCGGCTGCCCTTTTAATTGCGGCAACAACTATCGAAATTGGATGCGGCAACACCTATCGCCCGGTTGCGACTCCGCTTCCGGTAACGACCGGCAATCCTTCTGGCGCGGAGACCGAGGTGGTTCTGAACCAGAACCCTAACGGCGGTAGCAGCGTACTCACCACGATTGACGTCAGCGGCGACACCAACGCAGGCAACAAACTTTTGAATAACGTGGTGGGAAGTGCGGTGGAGGGAAGTGTACTGGGGAGTTTGGGAACTCCGGTAAACGTAACGGCGACCCCGCTGGCATTTGATTTCAGCCGCACCTCGGTATTCACGGCGAATACCTCAACCGACTCGGTGACGCAGGCTACTCTCAGCACCACCACGGCTGGCTTTGCGGCGGGCACGACGACGATCTCCCTGGAGCCAGGTTCGGCACCGGTTGGCATGAGCTTTCAGTACTTCGGCGCCACCTACACTCAGGACTATGTTGTGAACTCGGGAACAACCACCGCGACCTGTCCAGGAACGGGCTCGATCACTGCGATTGCCCAGCCATCGGCTGCGGTGCTGGCCACCATCTGCTTGGGCACAGCCACCACCCCGGCGAATCCGTTGTCTGCCTGGATTTATAAGGACCAGAGCAAGGTCTTTGTACTGGACAGCAAGGGAAACGTTTACGTGGTGAGCGCCAGCAAATACAAAGTGACAAATACGATTCCGGTTGGCGGGACTCCGATTAAGGTGGCACAGAGCGCCACCGGCCAATATATTTACGTGCTCAACACCAACGGGTCAATCACCATCATCGACGGACAGGCGGAGGCCGTTGTGGGCACGCCGGTCAGCACCGCGATCAGCACGGCTAGCCTGACGACCGCCGCGTTGCCGATCGACATCGCGCAGGACCCGAATTACACCGACACCATCGCGAACTCGCAGTACAACCACATATGGGTTCTGCTGGCCGACGGCACGGTAAACGTGTACGACGGGACGACGCCAGGACAGTTGACTTGGATCACATCGTTGTCGACGATCACGCCAGCGCAGTTGACCGCCGGTGTCTATCCGACGAACCTGGCGCTGATGCGGGATGGAACCGGAGCCTACGTGGGCCTGGGGAATACGAGCCAGATCGTCGGGATCAATACCAGCCAGCTTGCCACCGGAGGCGCGATTACGATGAACGCGGCGACTGCGATCACGCTGGACGTTCTCGCAGGCGGAATTAGCCGTCGCAACGTCACCCAGACGCTAACCGACACGGCGGGCAATCCCCATACGGTGACGGTGGAAACCACGGTGCCTACGGTGAACAGTATTGCAGTCTCCCGTGGCGGCAACTCCGCTGATTTGTCGAAGGTGTACGCGGCCACTACAACGAGCACGACCTACTACTGCTACGACAGCAACGTAAACCCAACGGACTGCGCCAACGCAGATCCATGGGACGGCACCAGCTCTTTCATCGTTTCAGGATGCACCGACTTGGCTGGACAAAACGCCATGAGCTGTCCCAACCTGTACAACGGCGCAGCGGTGGTGACCGCGGCGAACAATGGGACCACGCCGATCAATACGTTCGTCACGACAATTCTGTCGCCCTGGGTTGGAACCTACGCCGGGCCGGTGGTCAGCTATTGCAACGCAGGCAATCCGGCGGCAGGGCAGTATGACGGACAGAAGAATTGTCCGGCGATGGTTCCGGTGCTGGTTCTCGGACGCAGCTAGAGCACTTTCACAATTGGTGTGTCCGTCGTTATAATCGCCGGAAAAAACCGGCTGCCTTACCGGATACACCTTCCGCGATTCCGGTCTAGTATCTGGTGTGTGCAAAGGTAAAGGGCGGACCCGATGGCGGGTTCGCCCTTGCATTTTTGCCTCCGGCGTGTCCGGTCTAACCGGCGTTTTTGTCGGCGCGGCGGCGGCGATTGTAGCGCATGGCGACATTCATAAAGACATTGCCGACGGGAGACGCGAAATCCATTACCAGCGCTTCCATGTCCTCAGAGCCGCTGAAGCCCTGCTGGCCGGGGTGATCGACGGGAGGATGGACTTTGAAACGGAATCCCTGATCGTTGAGGGTGGTTACGGCGTTGCCGATGACGAGATTGGCCAACTCGGCGACGGCCTCGCGGATAATCTGCGGATCGGAATCCATTTCCGTGCCGGCGATGCTAGAGGCGACACGCATGGCGGTGCTGTCCTCAACGTCAAAGATCACCCGGCCCTCGATGTCGCCGCTGATTTCAATCAGGGAGGCGGTAGCGTGGCGCTGGTAGACTTCCTCATTCATGGAGATGTCGGAAACCGTGATCGGGCAGGCGAGGGTCTCGGAGAGCACCGCGTCGGCTGCATTGATGAATGGCTGAATCAGCTCCATCCTCATAAGAACTACTCCCCCGCGCCAGTGACTACGGCGCTCACCGCAGCTTCACCCATCACATACTTTACAACTTCGTACAGGAGCTCAGGTTTGACGGGCTTCTGCACAAAGTGGCGCGCGCCCTTCTGCAAGGCGGCGACGATGTTCTCCTGGTAGCCGACGCTGGAGACCATGATGACGCGGGCCTCGGGATGCTGGCGCACGATGCGTTCGGCGGCTTCAATGCCTTCCATCTGGGGCATGGTGATGTCCATGAGCACGATATCGGCGCGAGTACGCTCGTACTCGGTGATGGCCGTGCATCCGTCACCGGCCTCGCCGGCCAGCAGGCCGCCGTAAGACTCAATGATGCGCGTAAGGTTCTTACGCGCAAAGACCGAGTCATCTACCACGAGGTAACGGACGGGTTGGTGATCGGTGGTGCGCAGTAGAGCGGCAAATTGCTCCATAGAGTCCTCACATCTGTCCGGCTAGCGGACTGGATACAGTTGCTTTGATCGTCGCTGCGCGCGGATGGCCGCAATGTACGATCAGAGTGTTCGCCAAAGCTTCCAAGGAAACAACCCGGCTGGCATAGCCACGCTCAATGGCGGCGCGCGGCATACCGAATACAATGGACGAAGCCTCATCCTGCGCGATGGTCAGCGCACCCGCGTGCTGGAGGCATCCCAACCCTTCGGCTCCATCGTCCCCCATTCCGGTCATCAGCAGGCCTACGGCATCGGCTCCGAACTCCGCGGCAACCGAGCGGAACATGACATCGACGGAGGGGCGATGGCCGTTGACCTTGGCATCGTCGGAGAGCACGACCACATCTCCCAAGGGCATGCGCCGGACTTTCATATGGCGGTCTCCGGGGCAGACCAGCACCCGTCCGGGGGCAAGAAGGTCTCCTGATTGCGCCTCCTTGACGTCAAGGCTGCAGGTTTCATTCAAGCGCCGCGCGAAGGTTTCAGTGAATCCCGCGGGCATGTGCTGCACCACCAGGATAGCCGCGGGGAAATCGACGGGAAGGTGGCTGAGCATGTACTCCACCGAATGCGGGCCGCCGGTGGAGACACCAAGTGCAATTACCTTGGAGGCAGGAGCAAGAACATTCAGGCGCTTGGGCTTGGGCAGGACAACCACTCCGGCCGGCAGCATGGGGCGGCGCAGGAAAGGACTCTTGACCGCCGCCTTGATCTTGGCGATCAGTTCGGCGGCGATCTCGTTCATTTTATCGGCCAGCACGTTCTCCGGCTTGGCGACAAAGTCAAAGGCGCCCATGTGCAGAGCCTTGAACGTGGTACTGGCACCCTCGTGGGTATGAGCGCTGACGACCACGACCGGGATCTGCTGTTGCCGCATGATCTGGCGCAGGGTCTCAATGCCATCCATGCGCGGCATCTCCAGATCCAGGGTGATGGCATCCGGCTTGAGCTCTTCAATCTTCTTGAGGGCAAAGGCGCCATCCATGGCAGTGCCGACCACGTGAATGGAATTGTCACGCTCCAGTAGTTGCGGAATGAGTTTGCGCATCAGGGCCGAGTCGTCCACGACCAGAACTCGAATCATCGGATTATTCAGAGTCACAGGCGCGCCCTCAGTTGCTCGGATTCCACGATGCTACGGTTATATCCGCCGCCCAGCTTCTCCACCACGTCGGAGATGCTGAGGATCAACACCACCCGGCCATCGCCAAGAATGCTGGCGCCACTGACGAGTTGAGAGCTGATCAGCGATTCATCGAGCGCTTTGATGACCAGTTCCTGTTCGCCGATCAGGCGATCGACCACGAGGCCGACCTTGCGGTCGCCGAGGCTGACCACGATCACAAACAGCTTGAGCTTGCGTTCGCCGCGGGCGTGCATCCGGCTCAGCCGGATCAGCGGCACTATCTCTTCGCGAATTTCGAGAACTTCCTGCCCATCGACCACGTGGAATTCGCTTTCGCGCGAGCGCAAGATCTCCAGCACATTGCCCAGAGGCACGGCATAGAGGCGCTCGGAGACGCGGAAGAGCAGGGCTTTGATGATGGCCAGGGTGAGCGGCACCTTGAGGTGGAAGCTGGTGCCTTGGCCGGGAATGCTGCGCACGCTGATGGTGCCCTTAAGCCGGTCCATGACAGCTTTGACGACATCCATGCCGATGCCGCGCCCGCTGATCTCGGTGACCTCGCTGCAGGTGCTCAGACCGGCGTGGAAGATGAGATCGAGAGCATCGTTGTCGCTGATGCGGGCGGCCTGTTCGGGGCTGAGGATGCCTTGGGCAACGCCCTTCTGGATGACCTCCGGGAGATCGATGCCGCGGCCGTCATCGCTGACCTCAATGACCACCTGGTTGCCCTGGTGATAGGCATTGAGGCGGATGGTTCCTTCTGGCGGTTTGCCGGCGGCGACGCGCTCCAGCGGCGGCTCGATACCGTGATCGACGGCGTTGCGCAGCAGGTGCATCATGGGTTCGGCGAGTGCGTCCAGGATGCTCTTGTCAAGGTCGGTATTCTCGCCCTCAATGACGATGTTGACCTCGCGGCCGGTCTGTTTGGCGGTGTCACGCACGATTCGGGGCAGACGGCGGAACATCTGCTCGACGGGTACCATGCGAATCTTCATTACCGAGCGCTGAAGCTTTCTAAGAATCTGCGACTGGAAGGCCAGAACGTCGGCGGTCTTGGCGCGCAGCGGACTGTTGGCGATGCTGCGATTCATCTCCGTGAAAAGCTCCTGCATCATGCTTTTGGCGATGATGAGCTCGCCCACCAGATCGAGCACCGTGTCGATGCGTTCGGCCTCGACGCGAATTACGTTTTCGGTGGCGGAGGGAAGGCGTTCTTCGCGTGCCTTGGGACGCTCCTGCGCCTGTTGCAGGGTCTGCGCGGCGCGAGCCTTGTCCTTCTCCCGTTGCGAAATGCGGGGATGGGTTGGTTCCGGCGCTGGTACGGCTGGGCGAGACGGCGGCATTGCATCTAAGGCTGCGGCGGACGGTTCCGAGAGCGGCGCGGTACCCGATGCATGGATGAAGTCTGCGGTAGTGCTCTGCACCGGCAGGGCGTAGACCTTGGAGACCACGGTCGGAATCTTGCTCTTGCGCTCGACCCAGTCGAGTTCGTGATGGCTGGCGAGCGCGACCTCAATCACATCAGGAATGTCGCTGGTGCTTTCGTCGGGACGCATCACCAGAACCGTGCCGGTCTCCTGCAAGACGTTGCGGACCAACTGCACGGCAGCGGCGCGCATGGGGCAATCGGGATCAATGGCGAGCGCGAGGTTGTAAACGTGTTGTCCGCGCACCGCGTTCTTGGCAATCAGCAACTGCTCGTATTCGGTCCAGGCGAACTGCGGCGCAAAGTTGGTCTCCGGGTGCGGATTGCGGATCGCCTCAATGAGCCGGTGTACGGGCTCGGTCGAGGGAGGCGGCAGTTCATTGCGATAGGCGGAGAGCAGATCGTCAAACGAATCGGCGGAGACCATGACGAGTTCAGCGAGGGCTTCGCCGTCGCGGGTGGCGACCTCCGGGGTGAGCACGTCTTCGACCGCGTGAGCCAGCTCGCTGAGTTCCTTGTAACCGCAGGCCGCCGAGTCTCCTTTGAGCGTGTGCACGCTGCGCCGCAGGTTGCGAATGGTTTCGGCGTCGTGCGGGGATTTCTCCAACAGCAGAGCATCCTCATTGAGGGCCTGGAGAATTTCCTGCGAACTATCGAAAAAAATATTACGCAGTTCGTTGGCGCGATCGTCGGAAAAAATGCCCACGGTTATGCCTCAATCCTGCTGTATGCGGTGCCGTTGTTCTGGTGAATCATGCGGAACCGGTCGGTCAGTCCGAACAGGCTTTCGGCGTGCCCGACGAAGAGGTATCCATCAGGATTCAGGCATCGCCAGAACTTTTGAATGAGTCGCTTCTGCTCGGCTTCATCAAAGTAAATCATGACGTTGCGGCAGAAGATGAAGTCATTGCGTTGCGGCAAAAATTCCGTTTTTAGATTGTGAAAGTCGAAGTGAACCAGTTCCTTGACCGCCGGCTTAATGGCGTAGCGGTCCGGACCAACCTTGTCAAAATAGCGGAGGCGGTAGGAGTAGTCCACGCACTCCATGTGACGCTCGAGATAAATTCCTTCCTGCCCGGCGCGGAGCACGGAGTAATTGATATCCGAAGCCAGGATCTCCACCTTCCACGGCGGCGGAATCAGGGGCTTGGGCGACGGCATGGTAAATGGAAGAGGATTGCGCAGGTAGTAGTAGGCAAGGGCATCGGCGATCATCATGGCCAGGGTGAACGGCTCCTGCCCGGTGGAACAGCCGGCGCTCCAGATGCGCAGAGACCAGTCGCGGTGCTCCTGCTTACGGTGCAGCATCTCCTCCAGCACGGTTTTCTGGAAGAGCTCCAACTGCGGGCGGTTGCGGAAGAAGCTGGTCTCATTGACGGTGAGATTCTCCAGCAGCGCCGACAATTCAACCCTGCCTTCGCGGCTGGTGAGCAGACGGTAGTAATCGTAAAACGTGTCGATGTTGCAGGCACGCAGGCGCCGCTGCAGCCGGTCCTGCAGAAAATGGGCGCGGCGATCGTCGAAAAACATGCCGCATTCCTGATAGATCAGGGTTTGCAGCAACTTGAGTTCGGGCTCGCTGAAACCTATGGGTGACAATGAAGACGACATTGTTGGCCTGTGTCCTACTGTGCCGGCGGCGTCGCGCCTGCGGTTTCGGCAAGGTCAGAGATGCGGCGCAACTCGCCCCGCTGCATGATCTTTGCCAGGTCAATCAAGATAACCAGTTTGCCGCCAAGCTTGCCGACACCGGTCACATAATTCAGTTCACCCTGCTCGAAGATGTTAGGGGGTGGTTCGATGAGCTCAGGATTTACCTTGATTACTTCATTGGCGGCGTCGACCACCAATCCAACCTGGTGGCCGTCGAGTTCCGCAATTAGGATTCGATTGCGGCGATGGGGTTGAATCTCTTCGGCAAAGCGTTTGCGCAGGTCCACGACGGGAATGACCTTGCCGCGAAGGTTGATGACACCCTCGATGTAGGAGGGCGCATCGGGGACCACGGTGATTTCCATCATGCGCACAATCTCACGCACAATCGCGATGGGCACGCCGAAGTTTTCCTTGCCGATGCGGAAGCCGACGATCTGTTGGAGCTGTGCCATTTGATCTCCGTCCTCTAGCGATTGCTTCCTGCCAGCGCGTACTTGGAGCCATTCAGCCGGCGAGAGTCCTCTTGATGATCTTCGAGGATGAAGCGGTCCATGGATTCCAGCAAGGAGCGCGCCATCTTGGACATTTGCTCGGCGGAGGCCGCCAACTCGGTGGAACGGGAGGTGGATTGCTGCACCATCTCGCGCATCCGCTCCATCGCCCGGGCAACGGCTTGCGCGCCGCCAGCTTGTTCTTCCACGGAGGAAGAAATCTCATGGGTGATTTCGTTGAGGCGCGTGGTGGCCTTGGCGATCTGCGAGGAACCGTGCGACTGCTCGGTGGTGGCGGCGCCAATCTCCTGAGCGAACTTGAAGACTTCGGTGACCACGTTGGAGATTTTGCGCAGGGCGAGCGAGAGATCGTTGCCCAGCGTCAGTCCTTCGTTGACGATTGCCGTGCTCTTCTCCATGTTGTCCACGGCCTTGCGGGCTTCGCTCTGAATGCTGCTGATCAGCTCGCCGATCTCCTTGGTGGAGGTTGCGGACTTTTCGGCCAGCTTGCGGACTTCATCGGCGACGACCGCGAAGCCGAGTCCGTGTTCGCCGGCGCGGGCCGCTTCAATGGCGGCATTGAGCGCCAGCAGATTGGTCTGCTCGGAGATGTCGTCGATGACTTCAATGATCTTGCCGATGTTATCGACCCGTTCGCCGAGGCTGGTGATGATGCTGGCTGAAGAACCGATAGAGCCGTTGATACGGTTGAGCCCCTCGGTGGTCTTCTGCATGGTGCCAATGCCGCTCTGCACTTCGTCACGGGAGCGGGTGGAGATATCGAGCAGCACCTTGGCGGTATCGGCGACGCGCTGAATGCTGGCAACCATTTCATCGATCGATGCCGAAGTCTCACTGACGCTGGAAGCTTGCATCTGGGTGTTCTTCACCATGTTCTGCACGTTGATGCTCATCTCGTGCATGGTGCTGGTGACTTCATCGATGGCAGAGGCGGACTGCACGTTGATCTTGGCGGAATCCTCCGAGGCGTCGGCAACCTGATTGGAGCCGGCTGCCACCTGGGCGGCGGCGTCACGCACCGAGCGCACCAGGGTGCGCAGCCCATTGGTCATTTGGGAAAAGGCCGAGGCCAGGGTATCGCGACTGGAGCGGGGCGAGACTTCGACGGAGAGATCGCCGCCGGCAATCGCTTCGGAAACCGTGGCCATCTCCTTAAAATAGATGACCATGTTGCGGAAGGTCTGGGCCAGGGTTCCGATTTCGTCCTTGGTCTCGATGTCGATTTCCTGATCGAGTGCGCCCTTGTCGCCGACCTCGCGAGCCACGGTGATGAGGTGCTCCAGCGGGTCGGTGATGGAGTGCGCGGTGCGAAAGGCAATCAGGACAACCATGGCGAGGCCGAACAGTGCGCCAAAGATGGCGACCAGGAAGATGAGCCGCAACGCGTCGTTGTCCGATGTGCGGCTGTCTTCAAGCAGGCGCCGATTTTCGTTTTGTACTTCATTGATGACTTCATTGGAGCGCTTGAGCTGTTCGGTCGGCTCGGACCTGGCGTACTGCTCCAACAGATCGTTCGCGCTGATCTTTCCGTCGTCAACGTCCTTGTGTTCCTGAATAAATTTCTCGGCGAAGTTTGAGTGCCAGTCGTGCTCGATGGCTTCGATGCGGTTCAACCCTGCGCGCTGACTGCCGTCGGTTGCCTTGGTCTGCGCTTCGCGCAGAAGATCGTAGGTACGGTTCGTACCTTCACGCAGGCGGTCCAGCTCTGTACCGGCCCCCGTGAGGAGATAGCTGCTGAGCGCCAGGCGGTTCTCCATCATCTGATGGCGGACGTTTTCGGTTGCCAGGGAGAGCTCAAGCGCGTTGCCAAGAGAGATTTTGGCCTCATGCCCGCGGTACATTGCATAAACACTTACGGCGAAGCCCAGCCCCAAAGCTCCCAGCAACAGTGCAAAATTCAGCAGCAGCTTATTACGGATATTCATTCCCGCCTCCGGAGCCCGCGAAACCGGTTCCCATGCCTTGCCAATCGCACCGGTCACTGCAGCTTGAACCGCTCTTTATCATCTGGTCCAGTCAGCCGTCCACCGGTTCAGGCCTATAGGAAAAGATGACTTCCTAGTCAGCCGCACGCAAGTAACTACTTGAACCCTCTAGGCCCATAAACTCGATGGCTCCATGGGCGGAAAGCAGTACGACGAGCCCGTAGCCGCAAGCGATCAACCGCCTGCGACATCGGGCACGAATCCAGGAGGGTTCCACTCTCATTGATAGCAATCTTTCGTCGAATCCGAAAGGGGCAAAAGGTTTAGTACCAAAGTTTTGACAATATTTGTTTTCATTTGCTTAAGAAGACGGGCTGGGGCACGGCGGAACGTGCGAGCCTGGCGCCGTTCTGGTATTGGAGAAAACAGCTGCCGGACGCAGCGAGATTCCCTTAATCGCACTTGACTCACATTGAGACAGAGCCTACTCTGGATTCAATCTCCCCCATGAGAAATTAGTACCTCCGGGTACAAAATGCACGCCGATCCCTTTCTGTTGGCGCGGTTTCTGCCGTTTACGGAATTGAGTTCCTGTTCTCCGGGATGCGACAAAGTGAGAAGCGAAATGAGTGAAGCATTACCTGTACTGGTCGTGGAAGACGAAGAAATTCTGCTCTGCTTCCTGAAGACAGCACTGGAGCGCGGCGGGGTGAAGGTGGTTGGTGCGTCGTCGGGAGCCGAGGCTCTGAACCTGCTGGAACAGGGAGAGTTTGCAGGCGTGGTTTCCGACCTGAGAATGCCGGATAAAATTGGCGGCGCGGAGGTATTCGACTGGGTTCGGCAGAATCGTCCGAAGCTGTCATCCCGGTTTCTGTTCATTACCGGCAATGCCCATGATTCGTACGCGATTGAAATTCAGGAGCGCACCGGCGCACTGTTTATCGAAAAGCCATTTCGGATCGGCTTGTTGATCGAGCTGATCAGCAAGGTTATTGCACGAGAGCAGGTACATGTCTGATCAACGTCCCATTCGCCTGCTGATCGTCGATAATCAGCCGGGCACGCGCGCTCTGTGCGCGGCCATCGGGTGCGCGATAGGATTGGTGTGCTGGCAGGCGGAGAGCGCCAAGGAAGCGCTCGACCGGTTGGGCAGCGATGCCCCTGAACTGATGCTGGTCGACCTGATCCCCGGCAAAAGCTCAGGCCTGGAGCTGCTGGCGGAGGTGAAGAAGCGCTCACCGCAGACCGAAGTTGCGCTGATGAGCGCCTGCGGGACCATTGAGAGCGCGGTGCAGGCGATGCGCCTGGGAGCCCACGACTTTGTCGTCAAACCGTTCCGCGAGGAGGAATTCAGGCTGGTCCTGGAAGGTATGGTGCAGAAGGTACGGTCGGCACGGGACAACGCGTGGTTAGGCGGTCCGCAGGGCGGAGCGCAATTTGCCTCCGGGCCGCCGGTTCTCAGCACTCACCTCGGAGAGCTGGAGCGCTTCACCGTGCAGCGAGTGTTTGAGCAGGTGGACGGTGACAAAGAAAAGGCGCAGAAGTTGCTGGGAATCTCACGGGCGACCATGTATCGCAAGCTCAAGCGCTACGGGATACAGACGCGGCAACAACAAGAAAATACGGCACCGAAGACGGATCCGGCAGCGGAGCGGATGATACTCTTGTCTCAAAGTTGAGACAACAGCAGCAATGGTTGTCTCCTATCAGTTACTTCCGCATCGGCGGAGGGGTTGCTAAGTTGCAGGGTTAGATAGCGCAGTGGGGAAGGGAAACGCTACCCGGGGCAGCCATGGGCGGCGGCGCAACAGGGAAGGATTCGAGGTGCATCTCTTGCTAAAGAAGATTCTGATCGTTGACGATTCGCAGGCGGAAAGCCGGTTGATGCAGTCTCTGCTGCAGTGCGCGGGATACTCCGCGGTTGCATTGAGTGACCCTCTGCGCATCGAGCAGATGATTGCCTCGGAACATCCGAACCTGATTCTTCTGGATGTGGTGATGCCTGGACGAAACGGATTCCAGGTTTGCCGCGAACTGAAGAACAGCCAGGAATTCGGCGGCATTCCGATTGTGCTGGTGAGTTCGAAAAACGGCGATAGCGACAAGTTCTGGGGTTTGCAGCAGGGCGCTGACGGTTATGTGATCAAGCCGTTTACCGGTGAGCAACTGGTGGGCGAAGTGCAGCGGGTGATCGGATAAAACATGGCTGATTCGCCCAACAATGCGCCGCAGCCGGAGCCGATTCCGCTCGACCCCGAGTTTGAGATCGAGGAAGAGGGTTTTGCCGCCGAGCCCGCCCTGCCGGAGGAGCAGTACTGCATCTTCCGCGCGGGCCGCGAACGCTATTGCCTGCACGTACTGGAAGTGGATGAGGTGGTGGAGTGGCCGCGGCTGACCTATCTGCCGCTGTCGCCGCCATTTCTGATGGGCGTGTTCAATCTGCGTGGAACCATCGTGCCGGTGGTGGACATTGCATTTACCGAGGTGCGGCGGGCGGATCTGCCTCCGAAGCAAGTGGTCGTGTCCTGCCTGCGGGGCGGCGAATCCGCGCCGGACGTGCGCTTGGGCATCGCGGTGGATGAGGTGATTGGCACCCATAGCACCAGTGAGCCTTTGCTGAAGGACGAGGCGCCGCGCGAGGTTCCGCACTGCGCCGGAATGTTGCGCCATGGCGACCGGCTGGCACTGGTGTTGGATCTGAAGCGTGTGCTGGAAGCGTTTCCGGTAGGTGTGATTTGAAGCAGAAAACGATGGCGAGTTCCGGCCATAGGATTTGTGGGGCGCAATCGCGCTCAAGTGTAAGGCGACGCGTGAGTGTACGAGGCCGTCGTGCTGTCCCGGAGGTTTTATGAAAGGTCGTCTGAATTCGACAATCATCGCGCTGGTGGTGATCAATGCGCTAGCCACTATCGTGGTCTTTGTGCTGGCGTATGGGGCTGGTGCCAAGTCCGGCGGAAGAGGGCTCTCGGAAGTCGGCGCGCTGCCTTCGGATACGCTATACCGGCTGCTCGGCGCAATCGGCGTCCTCGTGATCGCTTCGCTGTTTGTGCTCTTCCGTCTCTCCAACCAGGTTTCCACGCCGGTGAAAGCCCTGACGGATTTTGCCGATCAGCTGGGCGCCGGTGATTTTGGAGCGCGTCTGGAGGAGGCTGGCGAGGACGACTTCAGCTACATCGCGGTGCGCTTGAACCAGGCCGCGGAGAAGGCCGCCAAAGCGGTGCAGGACGAAGAGGCACAGCGCAATCTGCAGCGCTCGGTGACCGAGTTCCTGACCATCGTGAGCCAGATCGCGCGCGGCGACCTGACCCTGCGCGGCAACGTGACCACCGATGCGCTCGGCAATGTGGTGGACTCGGTCAACTACATGCTCGACAACTTTACCCAGGTGCTGCGCCGGGTGCGCGATGCTGCCAATGACGTATCCACCAGCGCGAATCAGATTCTGAATGCCTCCGAGACCATGGCGACCGGTGCGACCCAGCAGGATCACGAGATCACCAATACCTCATCGGCCGTGGAGGAGCTGACGGTTTCGATGAAGCAGGTGAGCAACAATGCCGAAGCCAGTGCCGAGGCCGCCCGTCGTGCCCTGGACGCCGCCGAGCAAGGCAATCGCTCGGTGCGTGACACACTGGAAGGCATGCAGCGCATCCGCTCCAGCGTGCAGGCCACGGCGAAGAAGATCAAGTCGCTGGGCGACCGCTCGCTGGAAATCAGCGAAATCATCAACGTGATCAACGACATCACCGAGCAGACCAACCTGCTGGCGCTCAATGCCGCCATTGAAGCGGCGCGCGCCGGTGAGGCAGGCCGCGGATTTGCCGTGGTTGCCGACGAGGTCCGCAAATTGGCCGAACACTCCCGCACCGCGACCAAGGATATTGCCGCTTTGATCAAGGCGATTCAGGCCGAGACCAACGAGGCGGTGGTGGTGATGGAAGAGGGCACGCGCGAGGTGGAAGTAGGGGCGAAGCTGGCCGATCAGGCGGGCAAGGCGCTGGAGGCCATCTCCGCCGTGGTGCGCCAGTCGGCAGAGCTGGTGCAGGAGATTTCCCTCGCCAGCAAGCAGCAGGTGCGCGGCACTGAAGGCGTGGCCAACGCCATGCAGATCATCTCCAACATTACGCGCCAGACTTCGCAGGGCGCACGCCAGACGGCACGCAGCATGGAGCAGATGGTGAAGATGAGCGAACAGTTGAACGAGGCGCTGTCGCAATTCCGCGTGCAGGTTGCAGCCGCGCAGCAGTTGCCGCCACGGAAAGAGTTGCAGACCGGCGCGGCGCGTAGCTGAACGCGGAAACAAAAGATTCGAAGAGCAAGCAAGCACTAACAGGCGGCGATGATCGAAACGGGCGTCAATCCGGTGCTGACCGAGCACGAGGTGCGGGAGTTGCAACTGCTTATCGAGCAGCGCTCCGGCGTCGTGTTCGATGAGTCGCGCGAACGCTTCCTGACCTCGCGCGTGGTCGAGCACATGCAGCGCAAACGCCTGACCTATGGTGCGGAATTGCTGCGCATGGTGCGCGTCTCCAACGTGGAATATGACTCCATGCTGGAGCGGCTCCTGACCCAGGAAACCTGCTTTCTGCGCTATCCGGGACTGTTCTCCGCCTTTGAGGAGCGCGTGCTGCCGGAGATGCAAGAGCGTAATTCCGACCGTGGATTGCGCATCTGGAGCGCGGGCTGTGCCAGCGGCGAGGAGCCATACTCGATTGCCTTGAGCATCTGCGAGGCGGCGGGGCTCGGCAGCGGCCTGGAAGCCAGCATCATGGCCACCGACATCAGCCGCGAGGCTCTGGAGCGCGCCGGCCGCGCCGTGTATAGCCCGCGCGTGCTGGAGAATCTTTCCGGACCGCAGATCGCCAACTACTTTACCCAGCAGGGCGACAGCTATCAGGTGAAGCCGGTGCTTCGCGAGATGGTGAAGTTTGCGCCCATGAACCTGGCGCAGCCCCTTTATCTGGGACGCTTCGACTGCATCTTCTGCATGAACGTGCTGATCTATTTTGGCGCGGAATTGCGCTCTAAGCTGATCCAGACCTTTTTCGAATACCTGGAGCCGGGCGGCTATTTGTTTCTGGGCCATGCCGAATCGGTAGCGAACGTTCCGGTGAAATTCCATCAGACGTTCATGAATGGAGCCCGGCTGTTGCAAAAGCCGCTGAATTATTCGGCCAGCCTGGCCCGGGCCGCGGGGGACCAGGCATGAACGGACCCAGCCCGGAAATGATCGAACTCTTCCTCCAGGAGGCTAGCGAGCATCTTCAGTTTCTGCGCGAGTACTCGGGCATTCTGCAGGACCCTTATCCGCTCTATGAGGATATCGAGCGCCTTTACATCTCCGCTCATGGCGTTGCCGGTACCGCCGGAACCTACGGCTATGCGCTGTTCAACGAGGTTGCCAGCAAGCTGGCGCACATCTTCCAGTATGCGATGAACGCGACCATCAGCCCGGAGGCCACGGCCCCGCTGGTGGAGTTCATTTACGAAGCCATTGCGGTGCTGGAAAGCGACCTGATCATGATTAGCGCGAACGGCGTGGAGTCGAGCGAGGATATCAACGCCTTCAAAAAGCGCTATCCCTTTGCCTTCCAGGGACCGCCGCCCGCCGCTGACGCTCCGACCGAACAACCGCACCCGCCCGAAGCCGAGCCGGTGGCGAAACAGACGGTTCCGGCTCCGTCGGCAGCCCGTGTGGCCCCGCCGCCGGTTACACCGGTTGCCAAGCCGGTCGCGCCCGCCGCCCCGCCGGATGGTCCGGTGCGGGCAGATGCCGTGCCTGCGGCCGCGTCCGTGGAGCCGCCTGCCGCGCCCGCGGTGTATTCCGCAGAGCAGGCCAAGACTTCTGCAACTCCGGCCAAGCCCCCTGCCGCGGCCCGGATTTCCATCGAGAGCGTGCCCGAACTGGAGCCCGATGGCGCGATTCCGGCTGATGTGCTTGAGTTCTTTATCCCCGAGGTCGAGGAGCACTTGCAGACGATTACCGATTGTCTGCTGGCCTTGGAGGCCAACCCGAACGAAGAGGATATTCATCGCCTTTTCCGCGCCATGCACACCATTAAGGGATCGGCCGCGCAGGTGGGCTGGCAGCGCATCTCCACCATCGCGCACCGTGCCGAAGACCTGGTGGGACGGCTGCGCGATGGCGAACTGAAGCCGAGCGCCACCATCATCGACCTCTGTCTGGAATCGGTCGATGTGCTGAAGAAGCTGATCTACCGGCAATGGGAGGACGAGGCCAGCTTCCAGCTTGCGGCGCGCACGCTGATCGCGCGACTGGATCACATTGCACCCACCGAGGCCGAGCCGTCGCCGGTGCCCTTAGCGCCCGAGCCTGTGCCACTTGCGCCATCGCCCGCGCCCCAGGCTGCCGAGGTTGGCGCTCCGGTCAAAGCTGGCGATGAGGACCGGGAAGAGCTGAAAGTTGAGATCGCGGAGCCGGTGGCTGCGCCGCGCCTTCCGGTTGGCATGGCGCAATCCAAATCGGTGCGGATTGCCCTGGAGCGCCTGGACCGCATGATGAACGCGGTCGGCGAACTGGTCATCAATCGCACGCGTATGCTGGGCCGCCTGGCGGAGCTGGAGAAGCTGGCCGAAGTGCTGAACTTCTCCAAGGGCCGGATGAGCGACAAGGTTACGGAGTTCCAGGACAAATACGAGTTCAGCCGCATCAACTCCGCGCCCCTGCTGTCATCGACCCAGTGGCCGGGCTCGGCTTTGGAGCACCACGCGGGCGGCTACGGCTTCGGCAGTCCTTTGTCCAGCGGCTCGGGCTTCCACCATGCCGGATATGGAAGTCACGGCCATGGCGACCTCGGCTACGGCGGTCCGTTGGACGCGAGCCATGCCGAGTTCAGCGAACTGGAGATGGATCGCTACGATGATTTCGGCATCCTCTCCCGCTCGCTCACGGAAATTTCCGCCGATATCACCGAAGTGCTCACCCAGCTGGACGGTTTTGTGCGCCGCGTCGACGGTGACATTGACGAGTTCACCAAGCTGGCGCACCGGCTGCAGGATGAAATCACGCAGGCCCGCATGGTGCCCATCGGCAACCTGTTCACCCGCATCGGGCGTACGGTTCGCGACGCCGCCAAGGCCAGCAACAAGCAGGTGGAGTTGACCCTCGCGGGAGCCGAGACCGAGCTCGATAACAACATCGTTCAGCAGATCGCCGATCCGCTGCTGCACCTGGTTCGCAACGCCGTGGCGCACGGCATTGAGCGGGCGGACGAGCGCTACGAGGCGGGCAAGCCCGACCAGGGCAACATTGCGGTCCGCGCCTACCACAAGGGAAATCACATTTACATCGAGGTGGAAGACGATGGCCGCGGCGTGGACTTCGAGCGGGTGAAGGCCACGGCGGTCGAGAGCGGATTCCTCTCTGCCGACGATGCCGAGCGCCTGAGCCGCCGCGAGCTGGTAGACCTGCTCTTCCGTCCGGGCTTCTCGACCGCGCCGCGCCGCACCGAGCTGGCGGGCCGGGGTGTGGGACTCGACGTGGTGCGCTCGAACATCACCAATCTCAATGGCGAAATCGAGGTCGAAACCGAGAAGGGAATCGGCTCGCGGTTCACTTTGAAGGTTCCCCTTACCCTCATCATTTCGCAAGCGCTGTTCGTGCAGTGCGGAGAACAAACCTTCGCCTTCCCGCTGGGCTTCGTAGAGGAGATCCGCCGCATTCGCGCCAGTGAGATCGAAGAGGCTGGCGGCAAGCTCATCACCAAGGTGCGCGACGTGCTGACCGAGGTGGTGCGCTTCGATGAGGCTCTGCAACTGCCGCGCCTGGCGCCGGTCAACGGATATTTCCGCCTGGTGCTGGTGAACATCGGCGGCAGGCAGGTCGGCGTGGTGGTAGAGGAAGTTCTGCGCAAGGATGAGATCGTCATCAAGAATCTGGGCGAGTATCTGCGCAACGTAAAGCTGTTTCCAGGAGCAACCATCGCGCCCGACGGCAGCCTGATCTTGCTGGTCGATGTGAACCGCCTGATCATGGGCGAATCCATCGAGCGCCGCCCGCTGACCACCATGCTGAACGCGGCGCGATTGTTCCTGCCAGGCGCAACCGCCGTGGCGCGCGGTGAGATTCCTGCCGCTGCCGTGGATGCCGTGGGCAAGGAAAAGCTGGTGGTGCTGGCCGACGATTCGATCAGCGTACGCAAGTTTGTAGGCCGCATGCTGGAGAAGGCCGGATACCGCGTCAAACTCGCAGCCGACGGCCTGGAGGCGCTGGAGATTGCGACCTCAAACGAGTGCGACCTGGTGATCACCGATCTGGAGATGCCGCGCACCAACGGATACGAATTAATGCTGCATCTGCGGCAGACGCCTTCGACCAGCAAGCTTCCGGTGATGGTTGTGACCTCGCGCGCCGGAGCCAAGCATCGCGAGCGGGCGCTGAAGGAGGGCGCCGCCGCGTTCCTGGTAAAGCCGGTGCAGGAAGAATCCTTCATCGCACAGGTGGTGGAGTTGATCGGGACTTCAGGACAGGTGGCTGCTGCTCCGCCGGTGGTTCACTGAGAGATAGACAATGACGATGGGTGAGAAAATCCGGGTGCTGGTGGCCGATGATTCGGCGTTCATGCGAAAGGTGCTGCTCAGCATTCTCGACTCCGACGGCGCATTCGAGGTTGTGGGCGAGGCGCGCGACGGCCGCGAGACGGTGGAGAAGGCCGCCAAACTCAAGCCTCACGTCATCACCATGGATATCAATATGCCGCACATGGACGGGCTGCAGGCGACCGAAATCATCATGGCCACCGATCCGCGGCCAATCCTGATCGTCAGCTCGGAATCCAAGGCCGGAGCCAATGCCACGTTGCGTGCTCTCGAACTGGGGGCCATCGATTTTGTCGCCAAGCCCAGCAGCGGCGTCGATCTCGACATGTCGAGCGTGCGCGAAGAACTGGTGCGTAAGTTGCGCATTGCCTCCAAGGTTCGCGTCATCCGCAACCTGTCGCGCTCCGCGCCGGCCGAGGTGGCGCGGAGCGAGCGACCGGCGCAGGAATGTACCGCGCCCCCGGTGACCAATGGGCGCAGCCCGTCCCCCCAAGAGGAAGCGGCTCGCATGCCGCTGGCGGTGCTTGCAGCCTCTACCGGAGGCCCGGCGACGCTGATGAAGCTGGTGGCGGACTTCGCGCCGGACTTTCCCGGAGCGGTGCTGGTGGTGCAGCACATGCCCGGGAGCTTTACTCCGCAGTTTGCCGAGCAGCTTGCGGCGGTCTCGCAGCTTCCGGTGAAGCATGCCGAGAACGGAGAAACCCTGCGCGCCGGACAGGTGTACGTCTGCCCCGGGGACTGCCATCTGCGCGTCGCCCCACCGGGACGCATTGTGCTCGACGGCGGACCACGCATTGCCGGTTACCGCCCGAGCATCGATGTGACTTTGGAATCCGTGGCCGCGTTGGCCGGTGGTAACGCCGTGGCTGCAATCCTCACCGGAATGGGCAACGACGGTGCGCGTGGGGCGATGGCAATTCAGGAAAGCGGCGGACTGGTGATCGCGCAGGATGAAGCGACTTCGGTGATTTTCGGAATGCCCGCCGAGGCGATCAAGACCGGCGCGGTGGGCCATGTCCTCCCGCTGGAGCAGATTGCGGCGGCGATTACCCGGCACTTGACGTTTCATCCGAGGGCGGCCTGGGTGCGAGTATGAGAGTGGCGAAGTTTGGCGGCGTCTTTTTCCCCCCGCAGTGCTGGCGGAAACCGTGAAAGAGTACGAACGGCATCCCTTGTTTATCGCGCGTCCGGCCAAGCCGGCCGCGGCCACGCTTGGCCCGGTGATCCTGTTTACCGCGGGCGGCAGGCGATTCGCCGTGGCGGCCAGCGAGGTCAAGGAGATTCGTGATGGTGACGATCGTACCTCGATCCGAAAACTAAAGGGGCCGGAGCCGATCGATTTCGCTTTGCAGATCGGACTCGGACCCGGAATACTTGATCATTTCGTGGTGCTGAAGCCGGGCAACTGCTCGCTAGGTGTGACCGAAGTCGAGCGCATGACGAGCCTGCCCAAAGTGGTGCCGCTGCCGGGGTTATTCCGGGGAGCGGAGCGCCAGTGGTATCGCGGTCTGTTGTTGCTGGAGAACGACGTAGTCCCGCTCATAAGAACAGAGCATTGGACTGCCACGGTTGCGGCCAAAGGAAGTGGGCATGAATGACACAACCCGATTCGTGACCTTTCCCCTGGGAGAGGAGCGCTATGCGCTGGACTCCAACCAGGTGAGGGAACTGGTGATGCCGAGCCGGGTCTACTCATTTCCGCACACCATGCAGTCTCTGGAAGGTGTACTGGTACGGCGCGGAGCCGTGATTCCGGTCTGCGATCTGCGTAGTGCTTTTGGCCAGGGCGCCGAACGCAACCTTTACGTGGTGGCGCAATGCAATTACGCAGGACGCGCTTCCACCGTCGCCATTCCGGTGAGCGGCGACTGCGAACTGGTACAAGGCGAGCGGGACGACACATCCAATGCGACGCCCCAGCAACCTGTGACCTTCGTCGCTGGTCTCCTGCGTACCGGAGGTAGGACAGTTCCTCTGCTGGACCTGGACCAGGTTGTGGCACACTGCATTCAGCCATCCATTGCATTGTCCGGGGAGGCGAAGCGATGAGCAGTAAGACCGACGTCCTGAATCAGCGCATTCTGGTGATTGACAGCAACGTGTTTTTTGCGCGACGCCTTACCGATGCACTCAAAGCGCATGGATTCAACGTCATCCACAGCACCCAGGCGACCTATGCGCTCACCATGCTGGAGTGGGACGCGCCGACCGCCATCCTGTGCGCCACCAATTTGCGCGAGATCAGTGTCTTCGACCTGCCGAAAATTCTGCACAGCGATGCCGCCACTAAGAATATTCCCATCATTGCCATGGGAGACGGCGGACAGCAGGCCCTGATGGAAGCATTCCGCTGCGGTTGCGACGATTACATTGACCGCCGCCGCGGCCCGGAAAACATTGCCGCACAGGTGCGCACGTTTCTGCTCAGCCGCCTCGAGGGCTTCCATCCCACCCAAATGCTGGAGTCGGAACAGACCGTGCTCGAGGGCAGCTTGTCGCACCTTGATCTGCCCGGCGTCATTCAAATGCTGGCTCATTCGCGGCAGTCGGGCGTGCTCTACATCAATGCGGAAACACTGGATGGAACCGTTTTCTTCAGCCGCGGGGCCGTATTGCATGCGGAGGTGGGCGAGACCATCGGCGATGAAGCGGTGATTTGCATCATCAAGAATTGCAATGGCGTTGAGCGTGGCGTGTACAAGTTCGTACCCGGCTCGCTGGCTGCCACAAGGACTGTCTTCCGTTCGGTGACCGAGCTGATGATGGAGGCGCTGCGCGAAATCGATGAAGAGCGCGCGACCAGCGAGGGAGGATACAAATGAGCGCAAAGCCGGTGGTTTATTTCATCGACGACAGCGCAACCATGCGCGAGGTGATTAAAATCGCCTTCCGCCGCGAAGATCTTGAGGTCATCACCTGCCATGATGCCAGCAGCGCCATGGACCTGATGGACCACAGCGCACCGGACGTGGTGATCACCGACGTCATCATGCCGGGGCGCGACGGCTACGATGTCTGCCAGTACATCAAGCAACATCCGCGCTTTGCGCAAACGCCGGTGATTCTGATGTCCGGCGTGGTGAACAAGGGAGTGGCGGAGCGCGCCTTCGCGGTCCATGCCAATGAACTGATCCGCAAGCCCTTCCAGCCGCAGGACCTGATTGCCCGTGTGCGCCATCTGCTCGCAGCCCCGGTGGAAGCCGAGGCGGCCGGTGATGATCGTGCGTACCACGATGCCAGTGCCGTGCTGAACAGCATTTTCAGCGGTCCCATGCCCGCGCGTAGCGGTCATGGTCCATCGCGCATCACCGGACCTGTGCCGGTGCCTCCGCGTGGCGCCCCGCAGGTCCCCGGCACGTCAGTTGCCGCCGCCACGCCGGTTGCCCCCGGTACCTCGATTGCCGCCACGGTTGCGGCGGCGCTGACCCCGCCGGTTGTGGCGCCCCCGGTTTCCATTCCCGGCGCGCAGATCACCGGTTCGGCGCAGATTCCCGTGCCCCCGCCCCAGCCCGGACGAGTTCCTCCTCCACCCATTCCCGGTAACAGTACAGACGCGGGAAGAATGCGGCTGGAAATTTTGCGGTTGCACAGCCAGATCAAGAAGCTAGAGGCGGAGCTGGCCGCCGAACGCGAATACTCGAAAGCCCTGGAACAGCACGTCACTTCCTTGCAGGAAAGCGATTAGCACCCGCCCGTTGCGTCAAAAGCCCGGATCGCTCCGGGCTTTTATTACGTCCCTAAACATATCGTCTCCAGACAATGAGACTGCCATCCTGAGCGAAGCGAAGGCAGAACGCGCAAGGCCTTGGCATTCCGCGTTTTTCCGCATTCATGAACTTTTAACGCTATCATTCTTGACACCATTCTTGCCTCGCCCATAGACTGCGCTCTGTCCCGCAGGTTAACGGAGGAGAGGATGCCTTTCACAAGAAAGCGTGGACTGAGCAGTGTCCTCGCGCTGTTTGTCATATCTCTTGCAGCTTTGTTGCACGCGTCGCAAGCATTTCCAGATTACCCTGTACGGCCAGTCGCGGAGTATCGAATCAGAGCGGAGAAGGCTGATATAACCGTTGCTGTGGAAGCAGTTGAGGATGTCAAGGATCAAAAGACTTACTTCGATACTGAACTCACGTCAAAGGGCTACATCCCCGTTTTCGTTGTAATCCATAACGGCTCGAAAGATAGCAGCTTTATTTTTGACAAGACCAAGGTCACCTATAACTCAACTGCAGTGGGCAATTCTGCCCTGAAGCAGTCGTCCAAAGGTGGCGTGGCAATTGCAACCGTAGCCGCATCCGCCATGTTGTTATCCCCTATCTATGGACCCGCAATTTTTCTCGGCACCGCGAAGTTGGCTAGTGCTTCACGCATTCAGCAAAACTACTTGAGCAAAGACCTCAAAAGTAAAACGTTATCGCCCGGGGGGGACACACACGGATTTATGTACATTCAGGTTCCGAAGAGCGGACCGCGGGACAAAATCAATCTCAGCTTCCCACTGGCTAACACGGGGACGGACGATACCATTACGGTCGAACTGACGTTTTAAGAAAGGGCATCATGCATGACAGCATTCTTTTAAGAATATTCTCGGTTGCCTGCCTGTTGTTTGGCTTGTCCCTGACGAACACCTTCTCTGCCAGCGCACAAACCGTCCAGTCCCCTCCCGACACAAGGCTGGCAGTTCGGGCGGCATTGATCCTCACTCCTGAGTTTTGCGCGGATATCTCAAAACAAAAGCATGAGAAGTTCGAGGTCGGAAAGGCCGCATGTAATCTGCTCGAACCGGCGCTAAAAGACGTCTTTTCCTCTCTGACGGTGGTGCCCTCTGAGTCACAGTCCGGAGATGCTCAGGTGGTCCTTTTGCCAAGAATTGTTGCCGTCGATCGCACTGGGGGTACGACGAGTTTTTCAAAGATAACGATGATTATGCAGCTCGAATGGACCGTTAAGGACACTTCCGGACGAACCATCTGGCTGGAGACCATTCAGGGCACTGCCGTCGGTCATCCCGGCACCATCGGCCAAGTGAAGGGAAATCGTGAGAAGATGACGAACGGCGCAATGGAAGACGTTGCCAAGAAGTCGGCCAGCAGGATGTCTCAGGCACCGGAGTTGCGCAAGGTTGCCAGCAAACTTGCGGTACTTGTGCAACCGTAGCGTGTCCTGCGCATTTGTACTTGCTCCTCTTCAGAGGGCGGCTAAACGCTGGAAACGCTGCCGGCTCTACGTTCCTCCGGCGAGTGACCCCATTCAAGCCCTCCTTTGGCTTTGAGTGGGGCACTCGCTCTACCCGAACTAAAACTCCTTGCTCCGCATCTCCTTCACCATATCGCGTAACTTAGCCGCGCGTTCGAACTCGAAGCGCTTGGCGGCCTCACGCATATCCTCTTCCATCTTTGCGATGAAGGCATCGACCTGCTCCTGCGACTGGAACTCCGGCATGCCGTCGTTTTCAACTGGTACATCGGCGTAGTCGGCGGCAACTACGTGGGCCAGCGACATATCGGCCGAGCGGCCCACGGTCTGCGGCGTGATGCCGTTCTCCTGGTTGTAAGCCTCCTGAATGGCCCTGCGGCGGTTGGTCTCGCCGATGGCTTGCTTCATCGAGTCGGTCATGCGGTCGGCGTAGAGAATGGCGCGGCCTTCGACGTTGCGCGCGCAGCGTCCAATCGTCTGGATCAGCGAGCCTGCCGAGCGCAGAAAACCTTCTTTGTCGGCGTCCAGAATGGCCACTAGCGATACCTCAGGCAGATCGAGCCCCTCGCGCAATAGATTGATACCGATCAATACATCGAACTCACCCTTGCGCAGATCGCGCAGTATGTTGATGCGCTCCAGGGTTTCAATCTCCGAATGCATGTAGCGGCAGCGCACTCCGACCTCGGCGTAGTACTCGGCCAGGTCTTCGGACATGCGCTTGGTGAGCGTAGTCACCAGCACGCGCTCGCCGCGCTCGGCCCGCACCCGAATCTCATGCAGCAGATCGTCGATCTGGCCCTTCACCGGACGCACCTCGACCTGCGGATCGACCAGCCCGGTGGGGCGAATGATCTGCTCTACCACCACCCCCGCCGACTTTGTCAGCTCGTACGGACCCGGCGTCGCGCTGACGTAGATCACCTGGTTGACCCGCGCCTCAAACTCCTCGAAGGTGAGCGGCCGGTTGTCGAGCGCGCTGGGCAGGCGGAAGCCGTAGTCGATCAGGTTTTGCTTGCGCGAGCGGTCGCCGTGCCACATGCCGCGCACCTGCGGCGCGGTCTGGTGAGACTCGTCCATGAAGAGCAGGAAGTCGCGTGGCACATAGTCCAGCAGCGTCGGCGGAGGCTCGCCCGGCAGCCGCCCGGTGAAGTGGCGCGAGTAGTTCTCAATGCCGTGGCAGTAGCCCATTTCCTTGATCATCTCCAGATCAAAGCGGGTGCGCTGGTGGATGCGCTGTGCCTCCACGATGCGTCCCTGATTTTCCAGCTCCTTCTCCCACCACAGCATCTCCTGCACAATCGAATCCACCGCCGCGCTTTTTGTCTCGGGCTTCATCACATAGTGGGATTTCGGATAGATGGGCAGGCGCTGGTACTTCTGTTTCACGGTGCCGAACAGCGGATCGATCTGCGAGAGCGACTCTACCTCGTCGCCCCAGAGTTCGATGCGGTAGGCGTGGTCGTCATAGGTCGGATAGACCTCGATGACGTCGCCACGCACCCGAAATGTTCCGCGCTTAAAGTCGCCGTCGGTGCGCTCGTAAAGGATCTCCACCAGCTTGCTGGTGATCTCCTTGCGCTTGATCTTCTGTCCTTTTTCCAGGAAGAGCAGCATTCCGTAGTACGCTTCCGGCGAGCCCAGTCCGTAAATGCAGCTCACCGAGGCGACAATGATGCAGTCGCGTCGCTCAAACAGCGAGCGGGTGGCGCTCAGCCGCAGCTTATCCAGCTCATCGTTGACCGTCGATTCCTTCTCGATGTAGATGTCGCCCGCGGGAATGTAGGCCTCCGGCTGGTAGTAGTCGTAGTAGGAGACAAAGTACTCGACCGCATTGTCGGGGAAGAAGCTCTTGAACTCGTGATAAAGCTGCGCCGCCAGCGTCTTGTTATGCGCCATCACCAGCGCCGGACGCTGGCATTCCTCGATGACCTTGGCCATGGTAAAGGTTTTGCCGGAGCCGGTAACGCCGAGCAGCACCTGGTGCTTTTCGCCCTCGTTCAGCCCGCGCACCAACTGCTCAATGGCCGAGGCCTGATCGCCCTGCGGCTTGTAATGGCTGTGAACCTTCAATTCCATAATCAGCAGGAGTCCCCACTCCCCCTAGAACTCCAGCGGGCTCCCTGCGAGCCACCGCGAGCGCTGGGTAACTTCTGATTATATCTCCCGGCGAAGAATTAGCGAAGCCGCCGCACTTCCCTCCCAAAGCAGCTTGGAACCGTCGGCACCGCACCCCTCCGGTCGAATACCGCACCTCGCTGCCAGCGGAATGAGGGCTCTCCTTGCTTACAACCCCAGCACTTCCAGCAATTCTCCCGGATGGTCGATCAGCACGTCGGGCGGGTGAATCTTCAGCGACTCCGGGGCCAGTCCGTAAGTGACGCCGATGGAGAACATTCCGGCGTTGTTGGCGGTCAGCACGTCGTTCTGCGAATCGCCGATCATGATGGCCTCGGTTGGCTGGGCGCCGTGCTCTTCCAGCAGCACGCGCGCCCCGTGCGGATCGGGTTTTTTGGTCGGAAAGCTGTTGCCGCCATAAATCTGTGACATGAAGCCCGAGAGCTGCAGCCCATCGCAGATTCCACGCGAGGCCCCGACCGGCTTATTGGTGAGCACCGCCATCCGCAGGTCGCTGCGTTCGCGTATGGCCTTCAGCGTATCAAGCACCCCGGGATAGACGTAGGTGTGGTCCAGTTTGTGCTCCCGGTAGTAGAGCATGAAATATTCCAGCGCACTCTGCACAAAGCCTTCGTCCTCTGGATCGCCCAGGGCGCGGCGTACCAGCATCGGCGCTCCGTCGCCCACGTAGCTGGCAACTACCTCGATGGGCAGTTCAGGATGCTTCAGGTGGCGGAGCATGGCGTTAATCGAGTGAGCCAGGTCCAGTTCGCTGTCCACCAGCGTGCCGTCCAGGTCCCAGAGAAGCAGTTTTATCTGTGCGGCCGGAATCGGCCGCTTGCTCTGAATCATCTTAGTCTAAGTATATTTATGTGCGGCTGCCTTGGCCGGGCGACGCATCTGTTCCATTTACAATACGCGCTCGGCCGCAGGTTTCGCATCCAACCGGAACGGCCGGTAATTACGAGGGAAGCGCGAATGTCGTCGAGAGTTGTGCCGAGCGAGCCACGGATCACGGTAGAAAAGACCTACGAGGGACTTGTCCCGCAGCAGTTGCTGGACACCTATCGGCTCATGTATCTTTCGCGGCGCATCGATGACCGCGAAATCGTGCTCAAACGCCAGCAGAAGATTTTCTTCCAGATCTCTTGTGCCGGACATGAAGCCTTGCTGCTGGCCGCCGCCGCCAATCTGCGCGCCGGTTATGACTGGTTTTTCCCCTACTATCGCGACCGCGCCCTGTGTCTCGCCCTTGGCGTAACCCCGGAAGCCATGTTCCTGCAAGCCGTCGGTGCCGCTGCCGATCCGGCATCCGGTGGCCGCCAGATGCCCTCGCACTGGGGCAGCCGCGAGCACAATATCTTCACCACTTCGTCGCCCACCGGAACCCAGCTTCTGCAAGCCGTGGGCTGCGCCGAGGCCGGACTCTACTTCAACCATCACCTGGCGGCCGACGCCAAAGTGGACGGCGACTACCGCGAGTTCAAGGATGTGCAGCATTACCCCGACGAGGTCACCTACGTCTCCTGCGGAGATGGGACCACCTCGCAGGGCGAGTTCTGGGAGTCGCTGAACACGGCCTCCAAGCGCAAGCTTCCGCTGCTCTACCTCATCGAGGACAACGGCTACGCCATCTCCGTCCCGGTCAAGTACCAGACGGCGGGTGGCAACATCAGTCCGCTGGTGGCGAATTTCCCGAACTTTCACTTTGAGGAGTGCGACGGCACGGATTTTCTCGAAAGCTTTGCCGCCCTGCGCCGCGCCGTCGAGCACATCCGCTCCGGCAACGGACCGGCGTTTGTGCACGGCCATGTCATTCGTCCCTACTCGCACTCGCTCTCCGACGATGAGAAGCTCTACCGTCCCGAGTTCGAGCGCAAGCAGGATGCACTACGCGACCCGCTCCCGCGCCTGCAGAAGTTTCTGCTTGCCGAGGGCATCCTCGATCCGGCTTCCATGCAGAAGTTGCAGCGCGATGTTGATGCCGAGGTGCAGGCCGCGGCCGATGCCGCGCTCGACGCGCCGTTCCCGGAACCCGGCAGCTACGCTCTCCACGTCTATTCGGAGAACCTGACGCCCACCGCCAAGAGCTTCCAGTCGGCTCCGGTCTCCGAGGGCGGCGACCGCACCATGGCCGACCTCATCAACACCTGTCTGCGTGATGAGATGCGGCGCGACGAGCGTGTCGTGATCTTTGGCGAAGACGTCGCCGACTGCTCTTACGACGAGTATCTGGCCGACAAGAAGCTGAAGGGCAAGGGCGGAGTCTTCAAACTCACCGTCGGTCTGCAGCGCCAGTTCGGCTCTGACCGCGTCTTCAACTCGCCGCTTGCCGAAGCCAACATCGTGGGCCGCGCCCTGGGCATGGCAGTTCGCGGACTTAAGCCGGTGGCGGAGATCCAGTTCTTCGATTACATCTGGCCCGCCATGCACCAGCTTCGCAATGAGCTGCCGCTGATCCGCTGGCGCTCCAACGGCGCATTCTCCTGCCCGGCGGTGGTCCGGGTCGCCATCGGAGGCTATCTCACCGGCGGCGCCGTCTATCACTCGCAGTGCGGCGAGAGCATCTTTACCCACACCCCCGGCATGCACGTGGCGTTTCCCTCCAACGCGCTCGATGCCGCCGGTCTTTTGCGCACGGCCATCCGCTGCGATGATCCTGTGCTCTTTCTCGAACACAAGCGGCTCTACCGCGAGCCCTTTGGCCGCGCCCCTTATCCCGGTCCGAATTACACGATTCCGTTTGGCAAGGCGCGCATCTGGCGAGAGGGCACCGACGTTACGGTTGTCACCTATGGAGCCACCGTTCCGCGCTCTCTGCTGGCCGCGCAGCGCCTGGAGCGCGAGCACGGCATCAGCGTGGAGGTGCTCGATCTGCGCACGCTCAACCCTTATGACTTCGAGGCCATCGCCGCCTCGGTTTCGAAGACCAGCCGTGTACTGGTCGTTCACGAAGACATGCTGAGCTGGGGATATGGCGCCGAAATCGCCGCCCGCATCGGCAGCGAACTATTCGACAAGCTGGATGCTCCGGTGCAGCGCGTCGCGGCCAAGGATACCTTTGTCGCCTACTCGCCGCAAGTTGAAGACGCCATCCTGCCCCAGGCCGATGACATCTTCGCGGCCATTCAGAAGCTGCATGCGTACTAATTGGTGGCCCACATCCGCCCGGCAGTTGGGCGAATGTGGGGCGGAGCGTACAGCCACACAGCGGTCTCAAGCTGCGCCATTGAACAAATGTATGCGAGGTGAATTCCGATGAGCGAGTCCCGGGACCAGCAACTCCGCGAAGAATTCAACCAGTGGGCCGCCGAAGGACGCGGCGAGCAGATGGAGGAGCATCACCTCTCCATCGCCCGGCAAACCATTGACCGCATGAAGCTTGTGCCCGGCGACACCGCGCTCGATCTCGGCTGTGGAGCGGGATGGGCCGCGCGCCTGATGGCCCGGAAGGTAGCACCCAGCCTGGTCGTCGGCGTCGACGTCAGTGACCAGATGATCGCGCGCGCCATCTCCGCCTCCGTCGGCATTGAGAACCTGCGCTTCTTCACCGGCTCGGCCGAGGAACTTCCGCTCGACGCCGGCAGCATCGTGAAGGTGCTCTCCATCGAGTCCTTCTACTACTATGCCGACCAGCACAAAGCGCTGCGCGAACTCTACCGCGTCATGGCCCCCGGCGGTAAGTTGTTCCTGCTCATCAACCTCTACCGCGAGAACCCCTATTCGCTGCGCTGGGTGGATGCCTTGAACGTCCCCGTGCAGGTACACAGCGAGGCCGAGTATCTCATCATGCTGACCGAAGCCGGCTTTGAGGAAGCCCGCTCGGAGCGCATCCCCGATCTCACTCCTACTCCCGGCGAGTACACGGGCAAATGGTTTGCCAACTCCGAGGAGTTGCGCGAATTCAAGCGCATCGGCGCCCTTCTGGTGACCGCGACCCGCCCCTGATGTGCTGAAGAGGCACTTTGTTTAAGAGTGTGCCCCCGAAATGTTCGTGGAACTGGTCTAAACCTTGCGCTCTTCCTTGTTCCATTCTGGCCCCCAGCATTTTTTCCGAGCTGTCTTGTAAACCGTTCGTAATGTTATCCGTCTGTCGCTTGAGCAGCAGTTCCGCCTTTTGTAAATGTTTGTAAAGAAGAGTTTTTCCGGGAACTTTGACAAGGGCTGATGGCAATCCAATGGGTAGAGGCAAATGATCACTAAGCCTGGGAGTCGCAGAATGTTAAACGGACTTGAGATTGAAGCGTCGCAGATGAACGATCTGAGTATGGTGTGTGTCGATGAGACGCCAAAAAGGATGACCGACCAGACCCTGGTGGGTAAGAATCTTTTTGCCAGCGGCCATCTTCGTCCTGGAACACATCCGCTGGTCAGCCCTCTGTCGCTGCGTTATTCGCTGCAGGATCAGTACAGGATCCGCACCGAGCGCGGCCATTACAATATCTCTCCCACCACCTTTGTTGTGCTCAATGAAGGCCTGCATGGCGAGATTATCGTCGACCCCAATGCCTCCCCGCGCGCCGTCACTCTGGTCTTCGAGCAGAAGTACATGTCGGACGTTGCGCGTAGTTTCAGCGCTCCTCTGACTTCGTCGCTCGATATCGACAGCGATGGCATCGTGGTTCGCTTTCCCGAGTGCGTTCAGCACGACACTGCCTTTGAAATCGGCCCCAAGCTTCGCGCTCTCAGCACAGCCTGTCTGCGCGGCGATAGCCCTGAGAGCATCGCCGACAAATTCCGTGCCGTCACCGAATGTGTAGTGCTGGTCTACAGTGCCGCCAGCCGCCAGATCGAATCCATTGATAGCGTTCGTCCCGGAACCCGCGCCGAACTCTATCGTCGCATCCAGCGCGCCTACGTCTGCATTCAGGATTCCTACAACGAAGAGCTCTGCCTGGAAAAAATTGCCCGCGTCGCCTGCATGTCGCCGCATCACTTCCATCGTGTCTTCAGCCAGGTCTATGGAATCACCCCTCTGCGCGCTCTGGCCGACCGCCGCATGCAGATGGCGCACCGGCTTCTGGAGACCACGGACACTCCGGTCTCCGCAATCTGCCGCGCCGTGGGATATCACAGTGCTCCCACGTTCTCCAATCTGTTCCGCGCCAAATTCGGACTTCCGCCGTCGCTGTTGCAGCAGCGCAGCCGCCGCGTACGAATGCAGTAAACCGTATTTCCTTCATCCCGTTGGCCGGCAGAGATGCCGGCCTTTTTTGCTCTTCCCGGAGTCGCTCCACCTCACGAGCAGCATAAAAAGGGCCCCAGGATCAATATCCCTGGGGCTTTTGAGTGTTGACGTTAGCAGATCAGGCTAACTTCTAAATTCTATTTCAAAATCGCGGCCAGATCTTGCTCCGGTGTCGTGATTGCCATCAGGTTGTAATTCTTCTGCAGCAAGCCGAGAACCGTGGGCGTGATGAATGCCGGCAGCGACGGGCCGATGCGGATGTTCTTGATCCCAAGGTGCAACAGCGTCAGCAGAATTGCCACCGCCTTCTGCTCGTACCAGGAGAGAACCAGCGAGAGCGGCAGGTCGTTGACGCCGCAGTTGAAGGCTCCGGCGAGCGCCACGGCAATCTGGATAGCCGAGTACGCATCGTTGCACTGCCCAACATCAAGCAGGCGGGGAATGCCGCCGATGTCGCCGAACTGCAGCTTATTAAAGCGATATTTGCCGCAGGCCAGGGTAAGAATCACGCAGTCGTTGGGCACGGCTTCGGCGAGTTCCGTGTAGTAGTCGCGGCCGGGACGCGCGCCATCGCATCCGCCGATGAGGAAGAAGTGGCGGATCTTTCCAGCCTTCACCGCATCCACAACCGCGCCTGCCACCGAGAGCACGGCGTGGTGGCCAAAGCCGGTGAGAATCGTGTCATCGGGACCGTTTTCGGCGAAGCCCGGCGCGGCCAGAGCCGCCTTGATCACCGCCGAGAAGTCCTTGCGGGCCACGTGCTCTATGCCCGGCCAGGCCGTTGCACCAGAGGTAAAAATGCGGTCGCCATAGCTGTTCTTCGGCTGCTGAATGCAGTTGGAGGTCATCAGAATGGAGCCGGGGAAAGCGGCAAACTCCTTCGCCTGGTCCTGCCACGCGCCGCCGTAGTTTCCGGCCAGATGCTTGTAGGCCTTCAGCTTGGGATAGCCGTGCGCGGGCAGCATTTCACCGTGGGTATAAACCTGGATACCGGTGTCCTTGGTCTGCTCCAGCAGCGCGCCGAGATCGGCGAGATCGTGGCCGCTGACCAAAATCGCCTTTCCGGCAACGGGGTGGATGCGAACCGGGGTGGGCGTGGGATTTCCATACGCGTCCGTATTGACCTTATCCAGCAGCTCCATCGTGCGCATGTTCAGCTCACCAACCTTGAGCGCATAGCCCAGCAGCTCATCCAGCGAAGGGGCGGACTTGGTGAGGAAATCCAAAACTTCATGAATCGTGGCGTGGATGCCGGCGTCGCTTCCGCCAAGCTGGCGTGCGTGATCGGCGTAAGCTGCCACTCCCTTGACGCCGTAAAGGATCAACTCCTGCAGATTGGCAACTTCGTTTCCGTTCTTCAGGCGCGCATCGGGAATGCCGTGAACTTTTCCCTGCGCGATCAGGCCGTCGAAGCTTGCCTCAGGGGCGAACTTGCTGGTTCCATTGAATTCCTCAGGCGTAAGACCCTTGGCGGCTGCAGCCCTCAAATACAGCTCACGCGCACGGTCACGAGTCTTCGCAGTTTCTGCGATGATGGCGGCAACCCGGACCGGATCGAAATTCACATTGGTAAGAGTGGCGAAGAGCGCTTCAACGACGAATTCATCCACTGAGGCATCGCGCGCCCCAAGCTGCGCCGCGCGATGGGCATACATGGAAACGCCTTTCAAGGCGTGCACTAGAAGATCCTGCAAGGTTGCGGTGTTGTCATCCTTGCCGCAGACGCCGATTTGCGAGCATCCCTGGCCTTTAGCGGTTTGTTCACACTGGTAACAGAACATGTAAAGCTCCTTCGTTTGGAGTACGAAACTGAATCTACCAGACCAAACAGAGAGAGCCTGCGACTAAAGTCACAACCGGCAGAGTCACGACGAAATAAATAATCGGAGCCAGGGCCCGGGAGGTCCCCTGGCCGGCGACTCGGTGCATAGCCAGGCGCGGCGGCAATGTCGCGATCAACTATTTACTTTTCGGCAACGGGTTGGCATAAGGCTAGTCCCTGCATAAGCAATCGTTCTGCTCCCCGTGCAACCATTGCCAAATCAGTAAATTCGCCTCCTGAGAGATTTACCCTCCGGTCAATCGTTGCTTGCCCCGCCCCTACCGTCCGCAATGCTTGCAGTAAAGGCCGAATCCGTTTTACGCTCATACATCCCGCAGAATGTGGATTCCCGGCCGGGCGGCCGGAGGAAGGTGAGCATCGCAGCGGGCGTGTTCTACGCGGCGCGATGCATGTATCGACAATCGTTTATGTTCTACGCAACTGATGACCTGAGAATCAAATGGACGAAAGTGGTTCTTCCTCCCGTCTTTCTTGAGGAGGAAATGCCGATGACCGATGCCGCCTCGGCAACCGTCTTCCAGACCCGCAACGCAATTTGCAATGTCTTGGCGGGCCGGGACAAGCGCCTCATCGTGGTGGTGGGGCCCTGCTCCATTCATGATACGAAGGCCGCGCGCGAGTATGCCAACCGGCTCAAGGAGACCAGTGCCAGGCTCTCCAACGAGCTGATTGTGGTGATGCGCGTGTATTTTGAAAAGCCCCGCACCACGATTGGATGGAAGGGCCTGATCAACGACCCATACCTCGACCAGTCCTATAAGATCAACGATGGCCTGCGTCTGGCACGCCGCCTACTGCTGGATCTCGCTGAGATGGGCGTGCCCGCCGGAACCGAGTTTCTCGACATGATCTCGCCGCAGTATGTTGCCGCGCTGGTGAGCTGGGGAGCGATCGGCGCGCGCACCACGGAGAGCCAGATTCATCGCCAGTTGGTCTCCGGCCTCTCCTGCCCTGTGGGCTTCAAAAATGCAACCTCAGGCGATGTGCAAATCGCGATTGAGGCCATGCTCTCAGCGGCGAACACGCACACCTTCCTGGGCCATTCAAAGTACGGACAGTCGGCGATTTTTGTGACCAACGGCAATCCGGATACCCACGTCATTCTAAGGGGTGGCCGCAAGTCGGTGAACTATACCGCCGAAGCCGTAGCGGAAGTTTGCGCCAAGCTGGAGAAATTCAAACTAAAGCCGCAGGTGATGATCGATTGCAGTCACGCGAACTGCCAGAAGGATCACAGCAGGCAGTCCGCGGTATGCCGCGACGTCGCCGCACAGATTGCCAAAGGCGTCGGTAGCCGCATCATCGGACTGATGATCGAAAGCAATTTGGTGGCGGGCTCGCAGCCGCTGGTGGCAGGCAAGCCCCTGACTTACGGACAGAGCATTACAGACGCCTGTATCGGCTGGGATGAAACCTCAGATCTACTACACGAGTTGGCTGCCGCAGTGAAAGCGGGACGTTAACCAAGTTCCGTTATTTCATCAGGCCGAGGCGAACGTGCTTCGTAGGAGGTGCATCGTTGCGCTCATCTCCATTCCCAATTCAAACAGAATAGAAGCAACCAAGCTGGATTGTATGAGAATCGTACAACCATGGTCACGAATTCGACTCCTGAGTCTCCTGAGGTGTGTCCCATCCAAGAGCTTTTGGTAAACCCGTGTGACTAGAAAGCGAGTGCTGACGTGGAATTCATCGACCTGAAGGCGCAATACGCGCTCCTGCAGGACAGTATTGACGCGCGAATTCGCGCGGTGCTTAGGCACGGACATTTCATCCTTGGGCCTGAAGTGGCGGAGTTGGAACAGCGATTGGCTGCGCGCACTGGCTCCCATCACTGCGTTGCGTGTTCCAGCGGCACCGATGCTCTATTGATTGCGCTGATGGCGCTCGGCGTGGGACAAGGCGACGAGGTTGTGACTACTCCGTTCACCTTTGTTGCAACCGTCGAAACCATTGCATTGCTGGGTGCGCGGCCGGTATTTGTGGATATCGATCCGCGCACCTACAACCTGGACCCGGCGCTGCTGAGCGCAGCAATCACACCGCATACCAAAGCCGTGGTTGCCGTGTCACTCTACGGCCAGTGTGCGGATATGGATGCGATTAACGCGATCGCCGCCGAACATGGCATCGCGGTGATTGAGGATGGCGCTCAGAGCTTCGGAGCTACTTACAAAGGACGGCAATCCTGTAATCTCTCGATGATCGGCTGCACCAGTTTCTTTCCGTCAAAGCCTCTCGGTTGTTACGGCGATGGAGGTGCGTGCTTTAGCAACGACGAAGCTCTGGCGACCCGTATGAGACAGATTCGCGTGCATGGTCAGGATCGCCGCTACCATCATCCATTGGTCGGCATCAACGGTCGCATCGACACGCTCCAGGCTGCGATTTTGCTGGCCAAACTGGAGGCTTTCGATACCGAGATAAGACTTCGCTCCCAGTTAGGCGCTGCCTACAGCGAACAGTTGAAGGATGTGGTGAGGACGCCCTACATTGAGCCTCATAACACGTCGGTCTTCGCGCAGTACACAATTCAGGTGGAAAACCGGCAAGCAGTGCAGGACCGGCTGAAGGAAGAAGGAGTTCCTACTGCTGTTCACTATCCAGTCCCTTTGCACTTGCAGCCAGCTTTTGCTAAACCGGGCCTGGGACGTGGAAACTTTCCACTGGCGGAATCTGCCGCGGATCATGTGGTGAGTCTTCCTATGCACCCCTACCTGAACGAACGGGATCAACAAAAGGTAGTGACAGCTGTTCGTGCAGCAACAGAACGGGCGAGAATTGCTTCTCGCCCGCACGATTGATCGGAAGGTCAGATCGCAAACGAACTGCCCGGCTCCGCGTAAAAAAGAGGATGCCGTTAGGCATCCTCAGAGTGTTTAGGCGTGCGTACCGCTTAGTGCTCGTAGGCGCCAATGTCGTTCGGAACGGTGAGTGCTGTTCCGGCGTAATCAGTCGCTGGAGCGTTGCTTGTGGTAGCGGTTCCGATAGCAGCCGACCCAGCTAACAGTTGGAAATTACTACCTGCAGTCGTGTACATGGGATTTCCGGTCTTAACATTGGTGCAGCTCAGCCCCGTGCTTCCCTCGGAGAATAAGCAAGTTGCCCCGTTGTTGTAGAACAGGTTGTTGTCGAGCACGTCGCTCGACGCCGGATCGCTGCTGCTACCTTGTTCGTATGACTCGATGCCAGCGTTCGCGTTATTGCTCAGGATGTTGTTGACGATTGTGTTTGAGTCACAGGCAGATGTGTCGCAGCCCAAGTACACGCCATCTCCACCCACGCCGCCACCACGCTTCACAGTGTCAACGGCGTAGCGTACTGGATCGCACAGGACCGCACTCATGACGCGAATGCATTAGGTCTCAGAGACTTGGAAGTGGAGCATGTCAACTTCGAGTAGTCGGTCCGCATCGTAGCAACCCGAATGGATGGTTCAGCCTCGTACGATCAAAGATGGACAAAGAAGACTGTCGTTGAGAGGCGGCGCTAGGTGCGATATTGAGAGTTGCCGGGATGGTCAACTCAGGGCAGCAACTTGGCATCATAAGCAACGTGGGAATACCGTCACTTCGATGAAGCGTAAGAGAGCTGATTCTCGGGTTCACTGAATCGCCAAGGGTGGGGTGGTGAATCCAAGCGGTACGAAACGAAAGTAAACATTTGGATTCAATGGTTTATCTATTTGGGCGTGTCGTTGAGATGGCGGAGCTACGCGCAGCGTTCTGGATCGAAGGTGAATCGAACCTGAGTTGGTCAACTCAGGGCAGAAACTTCGCATCATAAGCAACACGGGCACGTGGTTCGATGATTTGCAAGAATGACGAAACGTGAACCAAGGGTTGTAGAAGAAAAGGTTCTATTTCAATAGCTTAGCCATTGGAGACTGTCGTTGAGATGGCGGAGCTGCGTTTAAGGAATGTGTCGGGATATGGTTACCACTGAACCAATTGTCATGCAACCCTCACCTCGATGGTACGCGGCCTACACCGCGCCGCGTCACGAGAAGAGTGCTCTGCAACATCTGGAAAGCAGAAGCGTGGAAAGTTTTCTCCCGCTCTATGGCAGCGCGCGGATGTGGAATGGCCGCCGCGCCATTGTGCAAATGCCCCTATTCCCCGGCTACCTGTTTGTTCGCATCTCCCCCGACCAGCGTGTGAGAGTTCTTGAAGTCCCGGGTGTGTTGAACATTGTGAGTTCCCACGGAAGACTAATTCCACTGCCGGAAGGTGAGATCGAGGCTCTTCGCGCTGCCCTGGCGACACGAAAATCAGAACCGCATCCGTTACTCACGAGCGGCAGGAGAGTACGAATCAAGACCGGTCCCCTGCGCGGGTTGGAGGGAGTCATCGTAAGGCAGACACGCAAGTTAAGGATGATTGTCTCGATTGACTGTATCATGCAGTCGTTTGCCGTTGAGTTGGAAGCGAGTGACCTTGAGAGTCCGGTCTCCTCTGCGTCGAGCCTGGCTGCATAAATCCTGGCTGCATAAATAACGGTCACACGTGGCGGCTCAGTTGTGTCTCTAATGCTGGAATTCTACGGCCTGCGGGAGCATCCCTTTGGGGTATCGCCCAACCCGCGCTTTCTTTACCCTAGTGTTCAACATCGCGAAGCCATTGCTTCGCTGATCTTCGGGATTGAGAATCAGGTCGGTTTCGCAGCTCTGGTTGCGGAGCCCGGAACCGGCAAGACAACGCTCCTGTTCGACATACTGCAGCGCTATCGCGAGCGGGCGAGCACCGCCTTCGTTTTCAATACGCAATGCTGCAGCGGTCACGATCTACTTCGCCAAGTCGTCATGGAGCTGCAGATCCCGGGTGGAGACTCCGAGCGCGATCCGATTCAACTGCATCAGTTATTCACCGCGTTTGTCGCTGACCGTCTGCGCACGAAGCCCGTGGTGCTTATCATCGACGAGGCGCAGAACCTTGAGAACTCCGCACTGGAAACGCTTCGCCTTTTATCGAATTTCGAAGCTGCGGACCACAAACTACTTCATATCATTCTCGCTGGACAGCCACAACTCGGAGTAAAGCTCCGCAGCCCCAGCCTGACGCAACTGCTGCAACGCATCACGACGATCGGCCGATTGGACCGCTTTTCACCAGCACAGATTCAGGAGTGCATTGAATTCCGCTTGCGTGTCGCTGGCGGCACAGGGCCTCCACCGTTTACCACCGAAGCGATGGCGAAAATCATGACGGCAAGCGGGGGGGTGCCGCGTGAAATCAATCGCATCTGCATTAACGCCATGCAGTTGGGATTTGCTCTCCGCCAAAAGAAGATAAGTGTTGAAGTCATCGAGGAAGTCCTGTCGGACCTGTTTCTTAGTCGCGGACCTCAGGCAGAAACATCAAAAGAGGGCCCCGCAATAGAGCCGCAATTAGCCGGGATCGAAGAGAAAGCGCCAAGCCCTCTTCCCAAACCGAAAGTGTCGAGCACCCCCGCCGAACCGATAATTCCGCGGATATTCGACGAGCCGTGGGCTTCCAACACTCCCATCGAGTCATCTTGCATGGGTGTTCTGCCGCTGCGCGAGGAGCGGAAAGACTCTTCTGGGGACGATCACCAAAAGCGGCCGGCGGCAGAAGTTTCGAAGCCCAAGTTGGTGGAGGAAGAAGGCGAAGCGCCAGTCAGTTCGCGCGTCAAGTTCCCCTACACCTTTGCCATGGGCTGTGTACCGCGACCAGTGCAGGTCTCCGCGGAAGTTCGAACGGCGTCGCGCGCGACTGTAAAGCGAGCGGTACCCAGCTATACCGTCCGTACGGATGGCGTCGCCTAGACGGCGAGAAACAACACAAGTTGCGGGGACCGGTCTCGCAAATCGGTTTAGGCAGGCTGGGAGTAGAAACCGAATGGCACCAGCGACAATTCTTGAGGGCTAGGATTCTAGAGTACAAGGCTGCCAACGTTGTTTACTGCTGAATGCTCGTCATTCACTCAACCACTGGGCTGGAGAATAGTTGACCTCCGGCCATCCCTTATCGGAACAAACTACTGGTGATCGCCTCGTACACGTAACTGATTGTTGGGGCGGGAAGTCTGTACCCATGCTTACGTATCGAAAACTTTTGATTCTCGCGATTCAAAGTGTACTCGTCATCTGCACTTACTACTGCAGCTTTCTGCTGCGGTGTGATTTCAGCGTTACTCCGGCAATGCGGCAGGTTTTCGTTCAAACGCTTGGCGTAGTGTTCGAAGTAAAACTGCTAGTACTCGTCTACTACGATCTCGATAGTGGATGGTGGCAATACGTGGGAATGAGCGACTTGTGGGATATCACGAAGGCGAGCCTGTTAAGTTCGTCCGTGATTTGTCTGTTTGTGAAATTCGTGACGCGTCCAGAGATGTTCCCGAGGTCGGTGTATGTGATCGATTTTATTCTGACGATCTTCGTAATTGCTGGCGCACGTTTCTTAGTTCGTACCTACACGGAAGGTGTGAAGAGGGAAACGGCGCAGAAGAATACGCTGATCGTGGGCGCGGGACGGGCGGGAACAGATCTGGTTCGCCAGTTAAAACAGAATCCCGATCTTGATTTCAATGTAATTGGATTCGTGGATGACGACAAAACTAAATTGGGCGTCAAGATTCACGGGATTAGAGTGCTCGGTGCGATCAAGAGTATTCCTGAGCTTATCGATGAGTACGAGATCAAGTGTGTGGTCATTGCAATTCCATCCGCGAGCGGACGAATGGTGGAGCAGATTGTAAGTAACTGCCGCAAGGCTAAAGTCGAGTTTAAGATCCTGCAGGCATTGGGCGCGCGCCTTACTGGTCAACAGTCCAACTCCAGACAGGTCAGGAGTCTTTGTCTGGAACATTTGTTGGGGAGACCGCCTGCGCGGCTTGATATCGGAAAAATCAGTTCGAAGCTGCAAGGAAAGGTGCTGTTGGTTACGGGCGCTGGCGGCTCAATTGGCTCCGAATTATGCCGGCAGGTTGCTAAGTTTAATCCCAAGAAGTTGGTGCTGTTTGAGCGCTCCGAGAATGATCTGTTCAAGATTTCCACGGAGCTCTCGGCCGCGTTTCCGAAGCTTAACTTTGTCCCGGTTGTGGGAGACATTCTGGACGTGGGGGCGTTGCGTGATACGTTCGCGATGCACAGGCCCAGTTCTGTATTTCATGCCGCGGCATACAAGCACGTGCCCATGATGGAGATGAACTGCTTCCAGGCGGTTTCGAATAACGTTTTTGGTACTTACAACGTGGCCATGATCGCCCGTCAATTCGAGGCTGAACATTTCGTACATATCTCATCCGACAAAGCGGTGAAACCGAGCAATGTGATGGGGGTGACGAAACGGATTAGCGAGTTGGTTATTCTCGCGCTGCAAGATCAGCAGACACGATTTGTAGCATTGCGGTTTGGAAATGTTCTCGGCAGCAACGGAAGCGTCGTGCCGCTCTTCGAGCACCAGATTGCCAACGGCGGCCCGGTACTGGTGACCCATCCGGAGGCGACCCGCTACTTCATGACGATTCCAGAAGCCGTGCAGCTTGTTTTGCAGGCATCCACCATGGGGCACGGAGGGGAGATTTTCATTCTAAAGATGGGGGACCCCGTCCCGATCGTCAAACTGGCGAATGATCTGATCCGTTTGTCCGGATATGAGCCCGGGAAAGATATCAAGATTGTGTTCACCGGTCTGCGGCCAGGAGAGAAGCTGGTCGAAGAGCTTCTACTGGAGCAGGAAGGCGTCTTAGCAACCTCCCATGAGGATGTTTGCGTGCTGAATGGCGGCCTGGTCGACTTCCGCCGTCTTATGAAGTCACTTGATGACCTGGCGCGGATCGTAGAGACCAAGAACGTCGATGCACTGGTGGCAAAACTGTGCGAGATCGTGCCCGAATACACGCCAAGCGGAGAGATTCTGGCAATGTGCGAAGTTGGCAAGCACGACCAGACCTCCAAATTCAGGCACGCGAGCAGCCTTTTATCGTCCTCAGACGCCGTAGACGCAGTCGCCTAATCCGCTTGCCGTCCAAATGCATTCGGGCAAGTAGATTCAGGAGCGCACAACCAGACCGCAATAAACTAGTCAGGGACCCACACCCTCGTGGGGTCCGATGATAAGGAGCCTCGCGGGGAAAATGGAGAAGCAATGAGCAGGAACTTTGAATTATGGCAACGAGCGTCCGATCCGGTGCCTCTGCCTGCGTCGGCAACAATTGTCCCTCCCGGCCCGCGTCGGCACGAGCGGCCCAAGCAGGCCGGGAGGATGGACCCGCAGACGGAAAATCCGGAGTGGCTCCGTGCGATCGAAGTTATCAAGAAACATTGGCGAATGTCGCTGTTGTTTGCAGTCGTTGTTGCCGTTAGCGTGACCACCTTCACCCTCCTGATGAAGCCGGTGTACGAGCCGGAAGCCCGTTTGGAGGTCGATCCGCCGGGTGCGGAGATCTTTTCGCTTCAGGGTCACGATGGTAACGGCGAGTCGCCTAATTACGTTGAGACACAGGCGCAGAACCTGCAAGCTGACGGATTGGCTCTGGACGTAATTCGTACCCTTCACTTAGACCAGAATTCCGACTTTGCAGGGAAGGCGATGTCTGGCGGCGCGCCAGCGACACAGCCGAATGATAGTGAGGTTGAGAATGTGGTCCGGTTGAAGCCAGCGGAGAATCATGCGCTGATGGTCTTCAAGGACTCCCGCAAGGTAGTGCGCGCTAGTGCCGGTCGACTCATCACGGTCAGCGTTGGGGCTCATGATCCGGTGCTGGCTGCGCAAATCACCAACACGCTTGTGAACCTCTTTATTGAACGGGACTTCAAGACGCGCAATGACGCAATTTCGCAGTCCACAAAGTGGCTCCAGCGCCAGCTGGACGACATTCGGCAGCGTATGGACGATTCCAACCGCGCTCTTGCCAAGCTTCAGGATGCCACCGGAATCGGCGCCATCGGAGAGAATCAGAACTCATTTTCCGAGCGAATGATCGAGCTGAGCCGGCAATTGATGCAGGCGCAGGCAGACCGCATCCAACTGCAGGCCTATCTCGACAAGTTGAACGCTGTCCAGTCCAACTCACTGCCTCAGATCAGTAGTAACCCGGTGGTGCAGCAGTTGACGACGAAGTTGGCGGAAACCAGGGCGGAGCTGGCGCAGACGCTTGCGGTGTATGGACAAAACCACCCCAATGCAAGACGTTTGCAGAACCAGGTCAACGAGCTTCAATCGCAACTGGACGCGCAACGCTCGTCGATCCTCAGCGACTTGAAGACGAGCTACGGGGCGGCCCAGGCACGTGAGCAACTGATGCAATCGCAGATGGCGGGCGCCAATAAGCAGATGGCCGTGCTGGCGCAGTACAACGCGCTCAAGAAGGAGGCCGATGCCAATACCCAGCTCTACGCGGTGTTGTATCAAAAGATCAAAGAAGCCGCGATCGCCGCCGAAACAAAGTCGAGCAACATTCGAGTCGTGGATCGTGCGCGCGTACTGGATCGGCCTACGCGCCCCGATCGGCAAAAGAACCTTGCGCTTGGCTTGATAGTAGGCCTTTTGGGGGGAGTAATTCTGGCATTCCTGCTCGAAGCACTGGATACCCGAATCCGCACCCCGGAAGATATCCGGCGCTGCCTTGGCGCGGAATCGGTCTCGGTGATGCCCCTGATCGGCAAGCCTGCAGGGTTCGCACTGGCCCAGCCGCGCATGAAATTGCTTTCGCAAAAGACACGAGAAGCTTCGCCAACATTTCTGCTGGACCGGCCAAACTCGCCCGAATCGGAGGCGTTACGCGGAATCTATACGGCTGTGCGCTTGTCCTGGCAGAACGAAGGCGGTGCGGCGCGAGTGCTGATGATTGCCTCGGCACTACAAGGCGAAGGCAAAACCATGCTGTCTGTCAATCTAGCTTTGGCACTGGCCCAGCACGGATCCACTTGCATCGTGGACGCGGATCTGCGCAAACGGGGACTTGCGCCGATGATGGGAGTTGCGACCGCGCACGGGCTCGAGGACGTGCTCTCCGGAACCATGAGTCTGGACGAAGCTGTTGTGTCGAATGTGTGCCTCCCTGGGCTGTCGGTGCTAGCTGCGGGTATGGCGTGTAGCGATCCTGGGACCCTGATCGCTTCCAGCGCGATGTCGGATCTGGTGGGAGAGCTCAGGCAGCGGTTTGAATTCGTGGTGATTGATTCGCCGCCGATTCTCCCGGTCGCCGACGCCCGGTCAATTTCCGTTCTGGTGGATGGCATTCTGATGATCGGTCGTTCTGGCGTAACGACGCGAGCGAACATGAAGCGCGCAGTGGAAATGCTCCGTGAGGTCCGCTCGGCACCTGTGCTTGAGTACATCTTGAATGCGGCGGATTATCCGGCCACCAAATATGGCACCTACAACTACCCATACGGAAGCACGGTTTAGTTATCTCGCTGAACCGGACTATCTCTCGAAACGGAATACTGGAGGGGGCGCAATGCAAGGTAAGCCGAGAATCGCTGTCGTTGGCGCAGGTTACTGGGGTAAGAATTTAGTGCGCAATTTTCACCAGCTTGGGGCGCTCTCGTGTGTTTGCGATACTCGCGAGCAGATCCTCGCTGAGGTTAGCAAAGAGTACAACGTTGCAACAAGCATCGAGTTGGAGCCTGTGTTAGCAGATCCGACTATTGACGGAGTGGTCATCGCAGCCCCGGCTGCGCAGCATTTTCAACTGGCGCGCAGGTGCCTGCTGGCCGGCAAAGACGTTTACGCCGAAAAGCCGCTGGCGCTCCATGCCGAAGAAGGGGAGCAGCTTGTTACCTTGGCAAATCAGCGCCACAAGATCTTGATGGTCGGCCACATCCTAGAATATCATCCTGCCATCCTCGAACTGAAACGGCTGATCGGCGAAGGTGAACTCGGAAATATCCAATACATCTACTCGTCGCGCTTAAACCTAGGCAAGCTGCGCACCGAGGAAAACATCCTATGGAGCTTCGCTCCGCACGATATCTCGGCCATTCTGTACCTTCTTGGCGAAAGCCCTATTCGCATCACCGCTCACGGCGGCAGCTACCTGAATCACAATGTGGACACGACGCTAACTACATGTGAGTTTCCGAGCGGGGTTAAGGCGCACATCTTTGTCAGCTGGCTGCATCCGTTCAAAGAGCAGAAGCTCGCCATCATCGGCGGTAAGAAGATGGCGGTCTTCGATGATTGCGAGCCGGAGCGAAAGCTGGTGCTGTACTCGCACCGGATCGACTGGGTAGATCGCGTTCCCGTGGCGCAGAAAGACAGTGGTCACGTGGTGCCGCTGCTCAAGTGCGAGCCGCTGCGTATCGAATGCGAGCACTTCCTGCACTGCATTGAAACCCGTGAACAGCCGCGGACCAACGGAGCGAGCGCCGTGCGCGTGCTGCAGGTGCTGGAAGGTTGCGAGTTGTCGCTGAAGGCCAATGGTCAACCGATTGAAGTTGGGAAGCAGAAGCCCGCCTATTTCGCGCATCCGACGGCGGTATTGGACGAAGGCTGCGAGATTGGCGAGGGCACCCACATCTGGCACTTCTCCCACATCATGTCCGGCGCGAAGATTGGAGCCAAGTGCAACCTGGGGCAAAACGTGGTGATCAGCCCGGGCGTCACTATCGGCAATAACGTCAAAATCCAGAACAACGTCTCCGTCTACACCGGAGCGGAACTGGAGGACGACGTCTTCTGCGGCCCTTCCATGGTGTTTACGAACGTGATCAACCCACGCAGCCATGTGAACCGGCGCAACGAGTACCAACGCACACTGGTGAAGCGCGGAGCATCTATGGGTGCCAACTGCACGATCGTCTGCGGCGTGACGCTGGGCCGCTACTGTTTCATCGGCGCTGGCGCGGTGGTCACCAAGGATGTGCCCGACTACGCGCTGATGGTTGGAGCACCGGCGCAGCGCAAGGGCTGGATGTGCTATTGCGGAATTCGCTTGCCCAATGGCGATGCGCCTCGGTGCTCTGCCTGCGACCGCGCGTATGAATTGCGTGACGGAATCCTGGCGGAAGCCGTGCCCCAAAAAGCGGTAAACGCAGCGTGATCGACGCAGAGCGAGCCCGAATGGTCAATGGGTTGGCTTTGTGCTGCTCTTTGCTTATGCCACAGACTCTCAAAGCCGTGCTACGGAGGTCGAGCGAACTCGTGCAAAGCTGCACGCCTAAGGAACAAGTATTTGCAGGCTGCGAATTCAGCCGCTACGGCATGGTGGCCAAGCGTAGCTTCGACATCGTCGCCGCCTTGTTCGGCATTCTCCTGCTCGGGCCAGTGTTCCTACTCGTGGCGGTATGGATCAAGCTGGATTCGAAGGGACCGGTGTTTTACCGGGGCATACGAGCGGGCCGTTTCGGTAAGCCATTCCGGATCTGGAAGCTCCGGACGATGGTCCCGAATGCCGAATCGCTGGGTGGGGCAGAGACGCCCAACGATGATCGTCGGATTACCCGTGCCGGCGATTTTCTGCGCCGCTACAAGATTGATGAATTTCCGCAGCTGCTGAATGTGCTCGCCGGGGAGATGAGTTTAGTCGGCCCCCGTCCCGAAGTGCTGGAAGAGGTAGTCCGCTACACTGCCGCAGAACGGCAGGTATTGCAGGTCAGGCCTGGAATTACCGATTGGGCGTCGATAAGATTTCGGCACGAAGGGGAGATTTTGCGTGGCAGTCCCGATCCCCATCGGACCTACCACGAGAAGATTCGCCCGGAGAAGCTACGCCTCCAGATCCATTATGTTCATCAGCTTTCCTTTTGGACCGACATCCAGATTATTTTCCGTACGCTGAAGTCGCTGTTTAAGAAAGAGAATGCAATGTCCTTAGAGGTCAGTTCCCTGCACGCCCCGACGTTGGTTGTGGATGGGGGAGATCCAGTCAGGCGGATTTCCTTTGCGCCTTGGCCGCACTACTCCGACGAAGAGATCGAGGTCGCTGCTTCCGTGCTGCGCTCCGGCAAGGTGAACTACTGGACAGGCACTGAGGGGCGAAGGTTCGAGCAGGAGTTCGCGGCCTTCTGCGGCAGCAAGCATGCGGTTGCGGTTGCAAACGGGACCGTGGCGCTAGAACTGGCTTTATATGCGCTTGGGATCGCACCCGGCGACGAAGTCATTGTCCCTTGTCGCACCTTCATCGCATCGGCAACCTGCGTGGTTATGCAAGGCGGCGTTCCAGTCTTTGCTGACGTTGATCCGCTAAGCGGGAATATCAGTGCGTCGAGTATCGCCCAGAAGATCACCCATAGAACCAAGGCTATTATTGCCGTTCACTTGGGTGGCTGGCCGTGTGATATGGACGCTATTCTCGAGGTGGCGAAAGAGAACGGAATCCCCGTCATCGAAGACTGTGCGCAAGCACACGGCGCAACCTACAAGGGGCGGCGAGTCGGGTCCATCGGGCAACTCGGCGCTTTTTCCTTCTGTCAGGACAAGATTATTACTACCGGTGGAGAGGGAGGGATGGTCATCACCGACGATCCAACTTTATGGGAGCGGATGTGGAGTTTTAAAGACCACGGACGAGATTACGAGCTTTCCCATCTCCCCTCAGCCAGCAACTTCCGTTGGATTCATAATACGGTCGGCACTAACTTTCGACTGACGGAAATGCAGTCGGCGCTCGGCCGGATTCAGCTGCGCAAACTGGAACAGCAGCTTGATCTCCGGCGCCGCAACGCCACTCTGCTCACCGCGGGGTTCTCAGAGATTCCCGGACTGCAGGTGGTGGTGCCGCCGCCGGAGATCGGCCACGCCTACTACAAGTACTACACCTTCGTGCAGCCTGATGCTCTCAGAGAGGGATGGGACCGGGACCGCATTGCACGATCGATTGCAGCAGAAGGTATTCCGTGCAGCGCTGGCAGTTGCAGCGAACTCTATTTGGAAAAGGCATTTACCAACTCACAAAGTGCCCCGGAGAGGTTGCCCGAAGCGCGCCGTCTGGGCGAAACCAGTCTGATGTTTCTTGTTCACCCCACGCTCGGCGCGGTGGACATGGAAGAGACGTGTTTGGCGGTAGCCAAAGTGATGTCAAGGGCGGTCCAGACCAGCGGTAGTCAGTCAGTCGCGGCGTAACCCTTTAGGGCATTGCGCGGGCGGTTCCGATTTGTGCTGATCGATTCGCCTCCGATCGTGCCGTTCGCAGATGCGCGCGTGTTGTCCGTGCTCGCAGATGGTGTGATCCTGGTCGGAAGGTCCGGCGTAACCAAGCGCGAGGCCCTGAGTCGCGCCGTTGAGCTGCTGCACGAGAGCCATTCGGCACCCATCTTGCAAACCGTACTGAACGCGGCAGAGTACCCCTCGGTCGATTATTGCCGATATTACGGCTATGCAGAGAATGCGGGTTACCGAAAGCGCGCGAATAGCTGAAGGCGGACTGCGACTCAGTATTCCTTAGTGAGGCGAACACTACAATGAAACCTGCAGCCCTGACGGTCACAGCGATCATCCCTATGCGCAATGAGGCGGGCCATATCGCCAAGTGCCTGGAGAGCATCCTGCACACCTCCTCGCCGGCTTCTGAATTGGAGATTCTGGTCGTGGACGGCATGTCGACGGATCGATCCCGGGACATCGTAGCCGGATACGCTGCATCTCATGTGTCGATTCGCCTGCTCGATAATCCCGCGCAAATCGTACCAGCCGGACTGAATATTGGGATCCGTGAAGCGCGCGGCCGGGTGATTGTGATCGTGGGCGCCCACTGCGAGTACCCGCGCGACTATCTATTGACCTGCGTGCAGGAACTGCAGCGCACTGGGGCGGACGTCGTGGGAGGCACTCTGATCACGAATCCCGGCGCAGACACCCTGGTAGCTCGGGGTGTTGCCCTGATGACACGTCATCCGTTTGGAGTCGGAGGCTCGGCGTTCCGCACCGGAAAGGCCGGCGGTTTTGTAGATACCGTACCCTATGGAGCATACCGCCGCGAAGTGTTCGAGCGAGTTGGACTGTTCAGCGAAAAACTGGTACGCAACCAGGACTTTGAATTCAATGCGCGTGTGCGCGCGGCTGGCGGCAAGTTGTTTTTATCTCCACTAATTCGCATAAATTATTTCAACGTTCCAAGTCTCAGCCGGCTGGTGAAGCAAGCGTTCAACAACGGGCTGTGGTTGGCACAAATGTGGTTTTTATCCCCACCAAGCTTTCGCATGCGCCACGCTGTCCCGCTCATCTTTGTTTTGGTGCTGCTCCTGTGCCTTGCGCTGTCGCCGGTACTCGCTTGGGCAGGCATCGCCGGTCTAATCGTAGTTGCTGCGTACGCGGCCGCGGCAGTATATGCCGCCGGGCAAATCTCGCGATCCAACGGCGTACGCTACTTCTTCCCGTTGCTAGGACTGTTTTTCATTCACCACGTGATGTATGGCACCGGTACGCTGGTTAGCTTCGTCCACGCAGTCCGCAGCGCGAGTACCACACCTCATTAGCAATTCAGCAGCGGCGGAGCAGCGTTAAACCTGCGCTCACGGAAGACACTTGCGGCTTTGTCGCGTGCGCAGAGCATTTGGGTCCGCTGCCGGCTATCACGGCTAAGCCCGTGTGCATAGTCGCCGCCCGTACTGCAGTACGAGGTAAAGGCTACCCATCCTTGTCAGTATTCTGGGAGAAAATCAGCGAGCGAATGTAGTCGTCCTATTCGCATGCGGCCAGACACATCTGTCGGTCGTACTCGCCCAGTCCGCTGGGGGGCGTTTGATATGGGGCGGCTGATCCGCGACGCCGCTGCGGAGTTCTCGCTGCGCGGCGGTGGCGATCGTGATCTGGCGCAGGCTGGCGCGCCGGAAGGGACGGAGTTGGAGAAGCTGCTTGAGCACTTGGCGCAACGAATAATTGCCAAGCGGACGATTGTACCTGCGGCGCAGCCGCATAGAAAACAGGTAAACATGAGCCGGTTTCCCGATCATTGCCGTTTCGCTTTCACCATCGTAGACGACACCGATAACTGTACGCTGGATAACATTGGTCCGGTATACCGGCTGCTTGCCGAACTAGGGTTCCGGACAACAAAAACCGTGTGGTCGCTTCCGAACGTGCCAGGGGGCTCGTTCGGGGGTTGCACGTTGCAGGACCCAGCTTATCGCATGTTCATCCGAAAGCTTTCGGAGCAAGAGTTCGAAATTGGAATGCACAATGTGCGCAATTGGCATTCGGTACAGAGCGGAGCTCATTCCCTAGCGTCAGTGGGAGTTGTCTAGGTGTCCAAGTTTCCAGGAAACAAACGTTTCGCGTTCACCGTGTTTGACGACACGGATTTCAGCACGGTGGCGAACGTCGCGCCAGTCTACCGGTTTCTCACTGAGTTGGGAATGAGGACCACGAAATCGGTGTGGGTGCTGCCCAGTATGCCGGGCGCGGAGATCGGGGGCGCGAATCTCTATGACATGGACTACCTCCATTGGGTGCAGAAGCTCGATGGTTTTGAAATCGCGCTGCATAACGTGCGCAACGGCGACACGCCGCGTGATCTAGTAGAACGCGGTTTCCGCGAGTTCGAGGATTTGCTCGGCTTCAGGCCGCGGACCCATGTAAACCACCTTTCCAACCGCGAAAACATCTATTGGGGACCGGCGCGGTTCAGTTACCTTCTGCCTCGGACGCTCTACAATCTCGCCAGCTGTTTCCAGCTTACGGATTGGTATCAAGGCCATGTTCCGAACTCCGAATACTTCTGGGGCGATATCTGCAAGGAGCGCATTGATTACGTGCGCAACTTCGTGGTGCCGGAAATCAACCTCGACCGGGTGAATCCGTCAATGCCTTACCACGCCAGCGCACAACCATTCGTGAATTTCTGGTTCAGCAGTTGTGAAGGCGGGACGGTCGAAAGTTTTTGCGAGACCCTGAGCGAAGCCAACCAGGACCGCCTGGAAGCCGAGGGCGGGGTTTGTATCATGTATACACATTTTGCTTCCAGCTTCTGGGCGGATGGTAAGCTGCATCCACAATTCGAGCGGCTGATGCGCCGTTTGGCCAAGAAGGACGGCTGGTTCGTGCCGGTAAGCACGCTGCTGGACCACCTGCGGCTGACACGCAACCACAACGGCACTATTCCTCCGGCGGAGCTGGCGCAGCTGGAGCGCGGCTGGCTCGCCCACAAGATACGCGTTGGCCCGGACCGCAGCGGCCGCTTGCTGATAAATTCAGCCGGCGAGTTCCGGCCCGGTTGTTAGGCTAGCGTTATTGTATGAGCAAACATTTCACAATCGTGGCGGTCACTATCGCAGCGTTGTTGTTCGCTGCGGGTCTGATCTATGCAGGGACATGGTTCGAGATCGAGCCTATCTGGATTTCGCTAGGGGTTATCCTGCTTCCGATAGCAGCCTTCCTGGTCCACAAATACCCGGCATTGCCGCTGGTTGCGCTGCTGTTCGTGGGCAGTTACAAGACCCAGGCGGCCGAAGGCATCAGCCTCATCGACCCCACGCTGATCGTGGCCGCGCTGCTGGCGCTGGCGACAGGCTGGGAACTGCTGCTGATTTTGGGAGGCATCGGCCGGGTATCGCTGCGGGAGGTCTTTCTAGGGCAGGGCCGCGGTGTCTTGGCCTTTCTGTGTTTTTTCTGCGTGCTCGCGATCAGTTACCTATATACACCATCCCCCGTAAGCGGCGCAGACAAGCTGATGCGCTTCGCAGTCTTTGACATGCTGGCCTTCTTTGCCCCGTTCTTTCTCCTGAAGAATGAGGCGGACTTCCGAAGCCTGGCTTGGCTTGTAGGAGCTTTTGCAATTCCGCTGGCAATTCGGCTCATTATGGGCATCACGCATCCGACGGAGCAGCAGCTGCTAGGCAACGCAGACGTCACCCAAATCGGAATCGCACAATCGATCGGGATCGGCGCCCTGATCATGCTGTACTACCGTTTGCCAGGGCGCTTCGGTCGGCTGTTCGCCTTTACCGCTCTTCCCGTCCTTGCGGTCGGGCTGATGGCATCGATTGCGCGCGGCCCAATTTTGATGTTGTTGATCGTTGTCGCAATCATGACGGTACTGCTGCCGGGGCAAGGCGTTGTGTCTCGAAAAGCGTTGATCGCCGGCGTGCTGGTGCTGGCTGTGGTTATGGGCGCTTCGCTGATGTGGGTCGGCCGGCTCCGCGTAGCACAGAACAGAGGTCCGGGAAAGATCGCTGAGCTTTCCGCGCTCGCACATGGCACTCTCGAAGCTGGTGGCACCACCAGCAAGCGGTTGGATTTTTACAATTCGACCATCGTTGCGTTCATCAGAAACCCGTTTACAGGGGTTGGGTTGGCAGGTTGGCCAGCTTTTTACGGCGACAGAACAATACCTTATCCCCACAATTTCGTGCTGGAGGTCGCTGCGGAACAAGGTTTACCAGGCTTGGCTGCGTTGGTGGCCTTGCTGGGAGGCGCGCTTTCGGCGCTCTTCTGGCTACGAAAATCCAAGAACGAATTTATTTTTGTACTTCCGGTTTTCCTCTTCTGCATATTGAGCAACCTGGTCAGCAATGGAATTGAAAACCGAGTACTGTTCTTCTGGATTAGCGCCGCCTTTGTGGCGGCCCGCATGGCTAAGCAGAAGGAACGTCAACCTCTGGTACCCCCCGGGCCCCTGCCTATTTCGAAGCTGCCGGTTTGCTTAGAGGCCCCCAAACTCAACGCGTCCGCATGGCTGGTTTGAAATGAAGCCGGCGTCGTTTCAGAGCTTTGCTGCAGTCAATCCACGATGATCCCCAATATCAAGACCACAATGTCGCTCGGCGCACTGCGCCGTCTGTTGAGCAGATGGCGAGCCATCGCAACGACGGAAGGCGGCTTTGCGCGCAGCGTCGCGTTATTGAGCAGCGGTACTGCTATTGCATTAGGGGTCAGTCTGCTGCTCTCCCCAGTGATTACGCGCTTGTATTCACCTGGGTTGATCGGGCAACTCGGATTGTTTACCAGCTTTCTCACCGTGGCCGCCGTGGCTGTATCGCTGCGCTACGAACTCGGTGTCATAGCCGCAAAAGATGAGGCGGATGCGGCCCGGCTGGTCTTTCTGACGGTGCTGTTTTCCCTCCCCATGAGCTTGCTGCTTTCGGGGCTGCTTCATCTGCTGATTCGATTTTCGATACTCGGGTTCGGGGCGCTTCCACGCTACGCTCCGCTCCTGATGTTTGCCGTGCTGTTGCTTACTGGGACATTCGGAGCGTTGCGCTTCTGGGAAATCTCTGCGGAACGGTTCGGCACGATTTCCAAAGCGGCAGTTGCGCAGCATGCGGTCCGTTCGCTGTCACAGGTGATCTTCGGGCTGTTCTACAGCAGTTCGGCAGGCTTGCTTTTCGGCGAATTACTAGGGCGTTGTGGCGGGCTGAGCGCAATGTTCCGGGAGGCGTTTCCGCGAGTTAAGCCCCACGTCTTACGTTCCACTTTGCATGAGTTCCGAAAAACGCTGAAGGACAACCGGAAATTTCCTTTGTACTCACTGCCTTCTGAGCTGATCGACACAGCCGCGGCGAACATGTTTGTTCCGCTGCTGGTTCTGCTGTACGGGACAGAGACTGGCGGATACTTTGCGCTTGTGCAGAGAGTCATGGCCGTGCCGGTGTACTTGGTTGCCACCAATGTCGCCGACGTATTCCACAGCCGCTTTGCGCTGTATGCCCGCAACCAGCCCGAACAGTGTGGTTGGCTGTTCCGCCGGACTGGCTTGACGTTGGCGGTTATGGGGGCAGTTCCTGCCGCAATCCTGATGATATTCGGCAAGCCACTGTTCGTGCTTATATTCGGCAAGCGCTGGTTGCTGGCGGGGGTCATGGCGGGTCTAGTTGCACCGTGGTTCCTGGCCCAATTTGTGTTGAACCCACTCAGCCGCGTGGTATTGGTTTTGCACGGGCAGGAATTCAAGCTTGTCTATGATTTCTTTAAGTTGGGCAGCGTTGTAGCCTTGTTCTGGATAGCGAGGCACCATGGGTTTACGGCCCTGCAAACCGTCAGCTGGCTTAGTTGGGTGAACGTCATTGGCTATGGGGTGTATTTCCTGGTGTTGAGATACGTGATGCGAAAAAAGATCCGACCGACTACCACGACTACCGATGACGCGTCAGATGCCAACAGGTGGGCCGCTCCTGTTGCGACAGGAAGCGAGTAATTGCATGATTGAGGAGTCCAAATCGCGGCTTGAGACCCAGCCGACAAAGCCGCGGGCCAGAGTGGTGCATTTCACCTCGAGCCACAATGCTAATGATGTACGTGTGTTCCAGAAGGAGTGCCAGACGTTGGCGGAGGAAGGCTACCAGGTCACGCTGGTCGCCCGCCATCCCCGAGACGAAGTCGTTGAAGGCGTGCGTATTCTGGGTGTCACGCCAAAAGCGGGCCGCATAGGAAGGGTTACGAAGCTAGTCTGGCAAGCGTACCGGACGGCAGCACGGCAGAACGCCGAGGTCTATCATTTTCACGATCCCGAGCTGATTTTGGCAGGGCTGTTGCTGAAACTGCGCGGCCACAAAGTGATTTACGACTCGCATGAGGCGTTCGCGCGCAAGCTGCTGTCCAAGCGCTGGATTCCACGACTGCTGCGACCGCTGGTCTCCCTCTCCTACGCCAAGCTCGAGCGCGCCCTGTGCCGTAAGTACGACCATGTTATCGCCGCCGACCGCACGACGGCAGAAGCGTTACCCGGCAGTCGAGTAACCGTGGTCGCGAATTACCCTATCATCACTGAAGCGCAGCACAGACTCCCGGCGCGGAAAGCGCCGCGCGAGCGCTACATCCTGCTCTACGTCGGCGGCCTGGAGCGCGACCGTGGTATCGGCGTGATGCTGGATATTGCCGAACTGTTGCGAGAGCGCGTCGAACTCCGTCTGTTCGGCCGTTGGTTCGATCCGGAAAACGAGCGCCGCGCGAGCCGAATCAGCAATGTGCGCTTCCTCGGTTTCCATCCGCTCAATGTGCTTTACGAAGAAATGATGAACGCCGACCTTGGGCTCGTGCTGCTTCAGCCCGTTCCCGCCTATCTCTACGCGGGAGAGAATACCGTCAAGATCTTCGAATATATGTCCTGTGCGCTGCCTGTAGTGGCGTCGGACTTTCCGGTCTTCCGGACCATGGTTGCGGAGACGCAATGTGGCGTTTGCGTTGATCCGACAGACGCACGGGCGACGAGCCGGCAGATCCTGCGCCTGCTCGAGCAGCCGAACCTGCGCGAGCAGATGGGGCGCAACGGACACAACGCCGTCCTGGCGGGGTACAACTGGGAAGCAGAGAAGCGTAAGTTGCTGGCTGTGTATGAAGAAGTTGCAGGATGTGCCCAATGCGTGCAGCCACGCTTGCTTGAACCTCAGACGAACTCCTGATCCTGGAATGTCTATGCGCAAAATCATAATTAATGCTGACGATTTTGGAATGAATTCGGAAATCAACGCCGGCATCATCGAAGCTTTCGAGCGCGGCCTGATCTCGAGTACGACCATCATCGTCAACATGCTAGGGTTCGCGGAAGCGTGCGAACTGGCCAAGCGATTCAAACTGCTGGGCAGGATCGGCATACATCTCAATTTGACCGAAGGTGCGCCGCTTACCACTGACATTCGTTCAATGACGCGCTTCTGCGGTCCTGAACGGCGGTTCCGCCCCCGACGTGCGACGCCATATCTTCTGCCCAGAGAGCGCGCCGCAGTCGAAAATGAATTCAACGCGCAGGTCCGGGCGTGCATGGACCGAGGGATTCGGCCGACACATATTGATTCCCATCACCACATTCATACGGAGTGGGCAATCGGGGCAGCGGTAATTGCGGTCGCAAGGCGCAACGGCATCCATGCAATCCGGCTCACACGGAATTGTGGGCTAGACATCAGCTTGCCCAAGAGAATCTACAAGTCTGCCTACAACCTGCGGCTGAGGATGTACGGTCTTGCCAAGACACGCTACTTTGGGTCCCCCTCTGACGTGCACAGGACGATTGAGAACAGCAATGCTGACATAGAGGTGGAGGTCCATCCGCGCCGGAACGCAAGCGGGACAATCGTGGAACTGGACGGAGCCGAGTTCCAGCCACAAATCGAAACCTTGGGCGTGGCAGACCTGCTGGCGAGCTACTAGCCGGGCGCTATCATCGGAGCATGGTTAATGAGTAAACGTGAAACGACGCTATGGTCAACAGGATGGGTCATAGCCACAGTGCTCCTCCTGCTGGTTTCTCCTACTGCTGCGACCCGCAAACATGCGGCAAATCGGACGCTGTACGTTTCCACTCGCGGCAGCGACGCCAACTCCTGCTCTTATGCTGCCCCGTGTGCCACCATTAGCCACGCCGCTCAGTTGGCCGTGCCGGGGAGTACGGTCCACGTAGCTCCCGGCACCTACTACGAAGCGATCACCACAAACCCGAGCGGCGACTCCTCAGCACGGATTCGCTACATTTCCGACACGCGGTGGGGGGGCGTTTTGCGCGCCAGCGGAACCGTCTGGAGCAATAACGGCAGCTACGTTGATATTGTCGGCTTTGATGTCAGCGGAACCGGCCGGCTGGGGATTTGGAATACTGGCAGCTATGTCCGAGTCATGGGCAATCGCGTTCACGACATTCCGGCCCCCTGCGCCAGCGTCGGCGGCGCCGGCATCGAGCACGGCAACTATGCAGCCACGGACGATGAGTCCATCGGCAACCTTGTGTACAACATCGGAGTAGGCCGCAACTGTAACACCGTACATGGCATCTACCACTCGCAACTGCGTGGTCGCATCGTGAACAACATCGTGTACCTCGCGGATGGCTGGGGTATCCACCTCTGGCACGCGGCACAGTACCTCACAATCGCCAACAACACCGTATTCAACAATCGGCAGGGTGGCATTATTGTGGGTGACGGCGACGCCCCCGGCGGCATTGTGGATGACTACACGGTCGTCACCAACAACATTGCCGTGGCGAACGGCGGGTACGGGATCATCGAGTTCGGCGCCACCGGTCCCCACAATTTGTACTCCCACAATCTGGTGCACGAAAACGCTTCCGGCGGAATCAAGTTGCGCTATGGCATGCAGACGAACACAATCAATGCCGATCCTCAGTTCGTTAACTTCCAGCCCAATGGCGGCGGCGATTACCACCTGAAGCCCACCAGCCCCGCCATCGATGCGGGCACGCAGGACAACGCTCCCATCGACGATTATGACGGGGGTGCGCGTCCCACAAAGGCCGCCTGGGATATTGGGGCTTATGAGGCGGGTGCTGCCCCTTCAGCCTGGCCCTGGTATTGGGGCAGTGAAGAACAAATGAGGATGAGCTTGTCTGACAATTCCCGGCGATCGCACGCGAAACCTTGATCGGGGCGGCGCAAATATACATGTGAGCTAAGCCTCGCTGCTGCGACCGTGTGCAGTGTAAGAAAGGGCACTGGCCATTCGGCGCCCTTTTTGTGGCATACTTCGCTGACCGTGCCGCTACGACAATGGAAAAAGGGCGCCGGGTAATTTCCCCAGCGCCCCTTGGTTAGATGGCCGATAATTTCGGCCTATCAGAGTGGGTGTTAGTAGGCACCGATGCTGGGTGGACTGGTCTGCGCATCCCCCAATATGTCTGTAGTCGGCGCATCGGTGGGTGTACCCGCGCCGATGGCCGGGCTGCCTGCGCTGAGTTGGTAATTTCCCGTACCGTTGGCCTGGTAGTTGACAAACATGGGGTTGCTCGTAAGCGTCCCGGTTTCAGTACAGTGGCTTACCCCGGAATAGTTCGCGGCATTGGAGTAGAACAGGTTGTCGGTGCAGGTGTTGCCGCTGGTCCCCACATCATCAAACTCATAGATACCCGCCTGTGTGTTTCCATAGAGGATGTTGTTAGCAATGTAGTTGTCAACCGAATCCACGGAGCCTTGGGTGTTTCCATAAGATATGCCAATAGCGCAGTGAAACACTGTGTTATTTACAATGGTCTCATTCGTTCCGCCGTCATCCATCGTAATGCCGACATTCGCCACGTTGCTAACGAGGTTGCTATCGATGACATCGCCAGGCCCACCAGACATGATGCCTTGCACCGTGTCACAACCCGATTGGCCTAGTTCGGCAACGGCGATGTTGTTAATCCGGTTGCGCAACACCGTATTGTGTCCAGCCGGTGAGGTAGCGCCCTCTCCTAGCTCAATAGCGGCACCGCCAGTGCTGTTGCAGCCTGATGTGCCAATATCGTGGATATAGTTACCGATGAACTGGTCATAACCCTCGTTGGAGCCATTCCATCCGACAAAGAAACCACTTTGATCGGATGCACTGGTTATATCGAACCCCTCAACCACTATGTAACTGGCATTGATGGCCCACACATTACCGCTTCCGCCGCCCACGATAAAGCATTGCAAGGGCGTCGAGCAGGTGTAGGTGATGAGGTCGCTCGCGGTGCCGCTGGTACTAGTGACGAGGTCGCCGTTGTAGGTGCCGGGGGCAACGTGGATGGTGGTGCCCGGCGTGGCGAGGGCGGAAGCGGCGGCGATGGTGGCGCAAGGAGCTGTGGAGCTGCAGCTATTGCCGTCGCTGCCGGTGGTGGCCACGTACAGAGCCGGTCCGCTCGAAACCTGACTGCCGGAAGTAGTGGGAGCAACCGCAGTGGCGTTGACGCCTGCTGTATCGTTCCCGCCCGTCGCCGTTGTGGTACTCGTGGTACTCGCGGGGCTCGTGGTACCGCTGCTGGCGAGTGTCCCCGTTTTTCCTCCGCAAGCCAGAGTGGCCATCAGGCAGATCAGTGTCAGCCACAGTACACTGGGTCGCATCGTCTTTTTCATCTGGACTCCCGTTCGCATCCATCGGATTGCTGGTTTTAACCGATAGCCCGGATTATTCAGCCTGCCCGACACAAAACAAATGAGTTGTCCAACCTACTTTTGTTTCCTAAATCACCTCACCTGATCTCTGAGCAGGGCAAAAAATGGACGATGTAGGGCCCGTCGACTAAGGGAATCGCGGAACAAGTTTTCTATTTTGACTGTATAGCGGGAATGGGGACTCTGGGCGCCGAGGAGGCGGAGGTGTAGCGTACTGGATCGCACAGGACCGCACTCATGACGCGAATGCATTAGGTCTCAGAGACTTGGAAGTGGAGCATGTCAACTTCGAGTAGTAGGTCCGCATTGTAGTAACCCGAGTACCAATGCAATGGATGGTTCAGCCTCGCACGATCTAAAGATGGACAAAGAAGACTGTCGTTGAGAGGCGGCGCTAGGTGCGATATTGAGAGTTGCCGGGATGGTCAACTCAGGGCAGCAACTCTGCATCATAAGCAACATGGGAATACCGCCACGTACGATGAGGCGTAAGAGAGCTGATTCTCGGGTTCACTGAATCGCTAAGGGTGGGGTGGTGAATCCAAGCGGTACCAAACGAAAGTAAACGTTTGGACTCAATGGTTTATCTATTTGGGTGTGTCGTTGAGATGGCGGAGCTACGAAGAATAAACGAAGATGAGCTTGTCTGACAATTCCCGGCGATCGCACGCGAAACCTTGATCGGGGCGGCGCAAATATACATGTGAACTAAGCCTCGCTGCTGCGACCGTGTGTAGTGTAAGAAAGGGCACTGGCCATTCGGCGCCCTTTTTGTGGCATACTTCGCTGACCGTGCCGCTACGACAATGGAAAAAGGGCGCTGGGTAATTTCCCAGCGCCCCTTGGTTAGATGGCCGATAATTTCGGCCTATCAGAGTGGGTGTTAGTAGGCACCGATGCTGGGTGGACTGGTCTGCGCATCCCCCAATATGTCTGTAGTCGGCGCATCGGTGGGTGTACCCGCGCCGATGGCCGGGCTGCCTGCGCTGAGTTGGTAATTTCCCGTACCGTTGGCCTGGTAGTTGACAAACAGCGTGCCGGACGCGGGATTGACGGTCGTAATGTTATTGGCGTTAATGGCCTCGCTGATTGACAGGTCGCCATTCGTGTTGCCGTACAGCAGATTGTTGTCCACTGTGATAGTGGAGTTGCTGGCGTTCATAGTGAGATCGACGCCGTAGCTGCTTCCAAGCGATCCGGTGTTCAGGATGATGTTGTTTACGGCATGGAAATTCGTCACACTAGGTTCAATGACAAGGCCGCCTTGGTAGGCACCGAGGATTGTATTGTTCGCAATCACCCCACCGCTGCCCGCACCTTGGTACTGAATCGCCCAACCCGTCGTGTTGTAGATCAGGTTGTTGGTGATTATGGCCGCTCCGTTGGATTCCATGTTGATGCCGTGGGTCTGGTACTGAGTAGTGCTAGTGCAGGGCGAGTAGCCAAAGCCGATGTTGTAAACCGTGTTCGCATTGATAACTGCGTTGTTCGTGCTGCCTGCAATGTAGACCGAAATTCCGCCGCCGCCGTTGGAATCGCAGACGGGGTGAATGTCGTGAATCCGGTTGTAACTCACGGTAACGCCAACGCCGGTGCCTGAATCACCATTGCCTATCTCAATGCCATTGTTGACGTTCACACCGCTCGCTGAGTCGGTTACGTCGAAACCGGAGAACACTAAGTAGTTCGAGTTAATCTCGACTACTTGAGAGTTGTCACCGCCTGTGTTCGATGAAGTAATGTAGCAGGCTCCCTGAGTTTGACACTTCACCACGATGGGGTTCCCGCTAGTACCGCTTGCGGTGAAAGTTACAGCATTCGCACCATAGGAATAGGTGCCCGCCGCCACCAGGACCGTTGTGCCAGCAGAGGCGCGATTGTTCACCGCGTAGTCAGGCGTCGCGCAGGGTGCCGCAGATGTCCCGCAGCTAGAGTTATTGGTGCCGGTGGTGGCCACGTACAGAGTCGGTCCGCTCGACGCAGCAGCAATGGTGAGTTCAAGCGAGGCGGTCGCCGCCTGGGGTGAAGATTCCGAGTCCGTCACGGTGACGCTGAAGGAAGATGTACCGGCCGCTGACGGGGTGCCGCTGATCGTGCCGTTGGTGGAAAGAGTCAGTCCAGCGGGCAAGGCGCTAGAAACCAGGCTCCAGGTGTAAGGCGAGGTGCCGCCGGCAGCCGACAACTGGGCCGAGTAGCCGCTGCCCTGGGTGCCGCTAGCCAGAGTGCTGGTGGTGAGTTGTAGAGCAGACACCGTAGCTTTAGCTGCCGCAGCAATGGTGAGTTCAATCGAGGCGGTCGCCGTCTGGGGCGTAGACTCCGAGTCCGTCACGGTGACGCTGAAGGAAGATGTACCGGCCGCTGACGGTGTGCCGCTGATCGTGCCGTTGGTGGAAAGAGTCAGTCCAGCGGGCAAGGCACCAGACGTCAGGCTCCAGGTATAAGGTGAGGTTCCGCCGGTGGCCGTCAAATTCGCCGAGTAGCCGCTGCCTGCGGTTCCATTCGCAAGAGAGGAACTTGTAAGTTGCAGGGGCGTAACTGTCGGGGTCGGTGTTGGGGTCGGTGTTGGGGTTGGTGTTGGCACTGTCGTGGCCGCGACCTGCACGCTTAAACTGTCTGAATAGGTATTTCTGTTGCCGCTCCAGGCTTTCACGACAATCGTGTGCGGGCCGCTCGACATGGGAAGACTGGTGCTTAGACTCGCCGATTGGGTCGAATACACTTTGTTCGAGTCAACATAAATCGCCATTTGCGTGATGGGTCGCCGGGAACTGGCGCTTGCAACAACATTGACGGGCGATTGAACTGTGGCTCCGTTGGCAGGCGAGGAAACGGAAACGCTACCAAACGCTGCAATCGTCAGAGCAGCGAGAAGAATGGGGAGTGCGAGAATTTGTTTCATGGAATCTCCTGAACGAAACAATACGGTTCCGATTCCACTTCTCACATCGGTTGAACTCCCCCATCTCCTTAAGATTAGTTACTTGCCTAGTCCTAGGGCGTGTCATCAATCTCTAGGTGTACTAACGCAAAGGTAGAATAATCAATGGCTTAACAAGCTAAGTACTTTTTAACAAGCTAAGTACTAGTGCTTCCAGGAACTAAGGTGAGAGTACCTTCGTAACACTTCGCTGGCTACCCATCATGTGCCTCGGGCCGGAAAAACGTTCACTTTTGGGTTTCTCGGCAAATTAGACGGCGTCGAATAACAACGAAAGTATCGCGGGCGGGAGTCAATTCAGAAACGATTCGTGACACATCAGGCCTGATGGCGCGAGCAGCACCGCCCGGACGACGAAGCCAGGACCGGTATTGGGGCGCAGCCATCCTGCTCCCTGACTCTCCTGAAGAATACGGCGGTGGGACATGTCGCCCATGAACCGGCTCCGAGTTCGTGGGATGGGTCTAAGAGCAGGCTACAGGAGCGGAGCGGGTGTCGCGAAAGCGTAAATACCTCGCATAAGGTGAACACTCAACGAAAGTGAGTGTCCGCAGGAGTGGCAATCCGGCTGGTTAGATTAGCTGGCAACTCACAGAACCAGATGCCGCTGGTAAGGCCGAGCGCACTCGGCTGTCTCTATTGGAAGGATGCTGTGATTCAAGAGGATAAATGTATGGGCCTTCACGAGTATTTTATGTCGCATCGCAGAGTTTTCGGCATGATTGCCATCCTTGCGTTGCTGGTTGGTGCCTCATCGGGGCAGACAAATGGGACAATATCAAACGATTCGCCGATGACCACCCCTAGTGTTGCCGCCCCGCAGTTGACGCCGGCACAGGCGGCGGCAGCAGGGGTGGGGCAGCCGCTTACACAGTCAACAGATATACTGATCGGCAGCGGAGATCTTCTCGAAGTCAGTGTGTACGGCGCTCCCGACTTCGAGAAGAAAGAAACGCGCGTAAGCAATGACGGCAAAATTATTCTGCCGCTGATTGGAGCGCAGCATGTTCAGGGTTTGACCGTCGGCCAGGCCCAAGCACTGGTAGCGCGCCAGCTTGCCGATGGAGATTTCTTCAATGATCCGCAGGTCTCGCTGAGTATCAAGGAGTACGCAACTCAAGGCGTCTCGGTGCTGGGCGCGGTGCAAAAACCAGGTGTATATCCCATGCTCGGTCCGCATCGGTTATTTGACGCACTGTCGGCCTCGGGCGGGCTCACTCCGCAAGCCGGCAGGATCGTGACCATCATGCATCGGAATGCGCCGGACCAACCTATCACGATCAGCTTGGGAAAAGAGATTCAGGGATCCGTTGAAGGCAATGCCCCGATCTATCCCGGGGACACAATCGTGGTTTCCAAGGCGGGCATCATCTACGTTGTGGGGGAGGTAAAGAAGCCCGGCGGATTTGTCATAGACCATGGTGACATGACCGTGCTGCAGTCGCTCGCCATGGCGGAGGGAGCTAATCCCAATGCGGCTCTGAACTCGGCCAAAATCATTCGCACAGTTGATGGGCGCAAGCAGGAGTATCCGGTTCCGCTGAAGCAGATCCTCACGCAAAAATCACCTGATATGAAGTTGCAGGCGGACGATATTGTCTTCATCCCGACCAGCGCAGGCAAGTCGGCCGCCCGGCGCAGTTTGGAGGCAATCCTGCAAACCGCCACCGGGATTGCTATCTATCATCCATAGCGATCCCGGAGTCATCAGGCGGACACCGATTCACGATTCGGCGGCCGCCCACATATTGTGCGCTATCGCCGATATGACAAGGCTAATAACAATATGCGTCCTGCGATGCGCAACTCGCCGCCCTCATTCTGCAAAGTGCGCTCTCTGTTCTGTCTGTTTGTAGGGCGTCGAGCGCGAGTAACGGAGACTTGCATTACCGCATGCAGCTAGCGTACGGGGGCTGCGCCCAAGCGCAACGGAATAACATGATAAACGGAATCGGGCGGAATGAGGTGCATGTGTGGCGCACTCGTGCGAGCCAAGTCTGCGACCCAGCCGTGGTGCAGCGTTGCCTCGACGCCTTAGACAGGCAGGAAAGGGAGCGCATGTCGCGCTTCGCCACAGCCAATCTCCGCCATCTCTATCTTGTCAGCCATTCTCTCGTTCGCTTCATGCTCTCTTCATTTGCCTCTGTGGCGCCGGCAATGTGGCATTTTGGGAGAAATCAGTGGGGCGCCCCTTACGTCTGTGCTCCAGATCACCTTACAGCGTTGCGATTCAGCCTTTCGCATAGCGGCGACTATGCTGCCTGTGCGGTCACATTAGGACGCGAGGTCGGCCTGGACATTGAGCAAGTTCCTGCACATTCGGAGATAGACCAAATCATCGAACAGGTTGCGACGAAGTTCTCAGAGGGAGAGCTGGCCGGCTTGCGCGCCGAAGCGATCACAAATCAGCCTCGCTATTTTGCCAGGCTGTGGACCGCGCGAGAGGCCTACGTGAAGGCCCGCGGGTCAAGCCTCTCCATTACTCCGGCGTCATTCGCAATGCAAGTGGAGAATGTCATCACCGCACCACGCGTCGAGCATCAGACGCTGCAGCAAGCAGAGGAGAGTAAATGGGGCGCATGGCTGAGCGAAGTCGGAGAGGATTACCAGCAAGCAATTGTCGTGCGTCGCCAAGCGGGAGAGGTATTGGTCGCAAAGGAACGGCAGTACGCGTTTGAACACGAGTGACTGGGCGATGTCTCTCTAACGGCTGAAAGCAAGATTTGTTGTGGGAGTGGGCAAGCGTACAGTTAGGTGATCCGATAGCTCACCTCCAAACGCATCGCGAACTCAATCGTTTCATGGACGGTGGTGAATGATAACAAACGCAGCACCATCAGCTTTCAGCACAGATCGACGACCTCACTTCGTACGCCATACGGCGGCGATGCAGCTGGATGTTAAAGCGTTCGCCGAACGGTTGCGTGCAGGGGGAGGACCTCACTACAACCTGCCGGAGAAGTGGGCCCCGGAGCTCTTGCAAACATCGGCAGGGATTTCGCATGAGCCAATCCTGTTTGTTCAGGATGGCGAGGTGCGCGGCGGCTACTCGCTGAAACATCAAAGCTTCCTGGTCAACGGAACGATTCACAAGATTGCTTGCGGCCCGCAACTTCCGCTGTCGGAAGGCCTCGTCAATCGGAGGTACGCTTCTGTCGGCCTTCTTTTAATCAAAGATGCCATGCAATACCAGCCGCTGCTTTACTCGCTGGGAATGGGAGGGTGGGAACAACCGTTTGTAAAAGTGTTGCAGGGTTTCGGCTGGAGCATGATGGCGGTGCCCTTCTACTTCAAGGTTTTAAATGCGCGCATTTTTTTTGAGAACATACGGCACTTAAAGAGCAGGCCCGCAGGTGCGCTGGCTACCGATCTGTTAGGGAGAAGCGGCATTGGCTGGTTGGGCACTCGCTTGGCGCAGATGAGACCCCCACGGCTTGGCAGCTCCGCCGAAATATATCCGGTTGACGGATTCGGATCGTGGGCGGACGAACTGTGGGAGCGCTCGCTGGGCAGGTATTCTCTAATAGCGGTGCGCAACGGGCAAACTCTTTCCGCGCTCTTCCCGGCCGGATCCCGGCTCATCTCGTTACGTGTCGCCCGCGGAGGCAGAACCATCGGCTGGGTAGCCTTGTTGGATACCCAAATGTCCGGCCATGAACATTTCGGAAACATGCGGGTCGGTTCGGTGATTGATTGCCTCGCTGAGCCCGAGGACTCGACCGCCGTAGTTGCCGCAGCCACACGATTTCTTGAGCAACGCAAACCTGACCTGATCGTCACGAATCAGTCGCACGCGGAATGGGGGAGGGCCTTTGTTCGCAACGGCTACCTTCCGGCGCCGAGTAATTTCATACTCGCATTAAGCCCGCCTCTCGCGCAGAAATTGCAGCCCTTCGAGCAGTGTAGATCTCAGATTCATATGACTCGTGGTGACGGAGAAGGTCCGCTAAACATAAACCTTTAACCGCAGATCACCCTGAACGGGTAGCAAATCGCCCGGATGATTGTGTGCGCACGGGCCGAACAGGGCTGGAGGCAGAAGATCATGTCTGAGGGAACTGCAGTAAACGCCGCAAATGCAAGTTTTGTTGCAAAACAGTCGCCGTGCGAAGACGACGAACTGCAGATGTTTCGCGACAACGTCCGGCGCTTTATCCAGGAAGAGTTTGTCCCGATCCAACGGAGATGGCACGAGCAGCAATGCCCGGGCCCTGAGTCGTGGCTGTTGGCCGGGCGGAACGGAATTCTGCTGCCCGAATTGCCCGAGGAGTATGGCGGAGCGGGAGGAAGCTTTTTTCATGAAGCGGTGATTATTGAAGAGCTCGCCAGGGCCGGGGTGCACTTCGGTTCCAGCGTTCATAGTATCGTCGCACGATATATCATCTCGTACGGAAACGAAGAACAGAAGCGCAGGTGGCTGCCGCGCATGGCCTCCGGAGACCTGGTCGGGGCGGTTGCAATGACTGAACCGTCCGCCGGTTCCGATTTGGCCGGAATTAAGACGACGGCGCGGCGAGAGGGCAACGAATACCTAATCAACGGTTCCAAAACATTCCTTACCAACGGCAGGTGTGCGGGACTTGTCTGCCTGGCAGCCAAAACCAATCCGAAGATCGCGGGCATCAAAGGTATTTCGCTGATCGTTTTGGAAGTCAGCAAACTTGATGGCTATCGGGTGGGCCGCTCGCTTCCGAAAGTCGGACGTCCAGGTCAGGATGTTTGCGAGATCTTTCTCGACGATGTTCGCGTGCCGGCCGACAATCTGCTTGGCTCCGCAGAAGGGAATGGCATGTCCCAAATGCTGGAGCAGTTGCCTTACGAACGGCTGGCGGTTGCGCTCAGCGCGGTGGCGACCTCGGAACGAGCGATCGAGATCACTGCCCAGTATGTGAAGGAGCGTACCGCGTTTGGCCAGCCTTTGCTGGACTTGCAAAACACGCGCTTTAAGTTGGCCGAGTGCGCAACCGAAGCGCGGATCGGCCGTGTTTTCGTCGACCACTGCATCATGCGGTTGCTGGAAGGCACGTTGGATTCGGTTACGGCGGCGATGTGCAAGTACTGGCTCACCGATTCCCAGTGCCGCATCATCGATGAGTGCGTGCAACTGCACGGCGGCTATGGGTACATGATGGAGTATCCCATTGCCAATATGTGGGTCGATAGCCGCGTACAGCGTATTTACGCCGGTGCAAATGAAGTGATGAAAGAGATCATCGGCTGGTCGCTCTAGCGAACACTGCCAAGCAGATGCAACCGAGTACGAACTGAGTTGTGCACGGACAAAAAAGAGCTACGGAGGAAGCAATGGAGGCCCAATTAGCTGTGACGCTGAATGCATTCAACCACACGGCGACGGAAGATCTTTTGCAAAAGAGCGCGCACGAACTGTTCGAGGCGCAGGTTGAGCGCCATCCCGAGGCTCCTGCCGTCAGTTGCAATGGCCGACAGTTCAGCTATCGTGAGCTGAATGAAAGAGCGAACCAGCTAGCCCACTATCTGCGCAAACTAGGCGTCGGGCCAGAGACACTGGTATCCGTCTGTCTGGAACGTTCGTTGGAGATGGTCGTCGGCTTACTCGCGGTTTGGAAGGCGGGCGGAGCTTATGTCCCGCTGGATCCCGTGTATCCAGCAGAACGGCTTGAGTTTATGGTGCAGGATTCCGGTGCGCGGGTGCTGCTGACAAACCAAAAATGCCAACAGTTGTTGCGCTCCTGTCAGGACAAGGCGCTATTGCTTGACTCAGATTGGGGCGTCGTGGCCGAAGAGCCGAGCAGCAATCCGGTCTCGTTGACGAACGGCTCGAATCTGGCGTATGTGATGTACACGTCGGGATCAACCGGCAAACCGAAAGGTGCGATGATCCTGCACGAGGGACTGGTTAACTACTTGCTGTGGGCAGCCGATGCGTATCGTGTCGAGCCCGGCGGCACGGTTCCGGTGCACAGTTCCATTTCCTTCGACCTTACCGTAACCAGTCTCTACACTCCGCTTATTGCGGGTGCGCAGGTCGAACTCCTTCCCGATGGCATCGGGGGGGGGCATTTGTTTGCGGCCTTGCGGTCCGTGCGGAAGCATACGCTGATCAAGATCACTCCAGCCCATCTGGACATGTTAACGCAGCTGCTCAAGCCAGAAGAATTCGCGCGAGTTACGAACGTGTTCGTGATCGGCGGCGAGGCGCTGCTGGCCGAGAATCTAAGTGCTTGGCGGAAACTAGCGCCAGATACCCGGCTCATCAATGAATACGGTCCCACGGAAACGGTTGTGGGCTGCTGTGTATATCAAGTACACCCAGAGGATCCCATCAGCGGCGCTGTGCCCATTGGCCGGCCTATCGCCAATACCCAGCTGTATGTGCTGGACGAGAAGCTTCGCCCCGTGCCGACCGGAGCGATCGGAGAACTCTACATAGGCGGTGCGGGGGTGGGCCGAGGGTATTGGAACCGGCCGGAATTGACGCAGGAAGCCTTTCTGCCGGACCCGTTCAGCGATCGACCCGACGCCCGTCTCTATAAGACCGGCGATCTGGCTCGTTATCGTGAGGACGGAATTCTGGAGTATCTGGGTCGCGTCGATAACCAGGTAAAGGTGCATGGCTATCGCATCGAACTTGGCGAGATCGAAGCGGCCCTGACGGCTCATCCGGAACTACAGTCCTGTGCCGTTGTCGCGCACGAGTTCGCTCCGGGTGATAAACAACTGGTAGCCTACGTTGTCGCGCGTTCGAAGGAGCGCCTGGGCACCGATGCTTTGCGCGAATATCTGGAACAAAAACTTCCAAAGTATATGGTGCCTGCCCGTTTCATGTTTCTGGACGCGTTGCCTCTGACCACAAATGGGAAGGTGGATCGAAAAGGTTTGCCTGATCCGACATCCGAGGAGGAGCTTTCCAGCGAAGAGTTCGTCGCTCCGAGGACACCCGTTGAAGAGAAGATCGCCGCCATATGGTGTGAGCTGCTGGGAGTGCAGAAGCTGGGCATTCACGACGATGTGTTTCTATGGGGTGCGCATTCCTTAATGGCTGTGCGCGCCATTTCGCGGATCCAATCGGCATTGAAGCTCACGAACGCACAGTTGCCCCTTGCAACTCTGTTGCAAGCGCCTACGGTTGCCGAACTCGCTGCCGTTATAGAGGAGGCTAGGCAAAAACCTGCCCTCAAGAGATCCAACTGGATCAGAGCATGATGGGCTCGGATACCACGCAAGATCAAGCATCCGCTATCTGGCCAAGCCGCTTGCAGTAGGTTTGTTCCGCAGAGACTCAGGAGAATTTTCCCGTCATCGTTCGGCGACGCGGCAGCCTTGAACTCCGCGGCCGCGCCGCGCTGACCCGGTCGCCGGCGTGAATCACCGCGGCCACTACCTTCTGTTGCTCGGCTTCGGTCAGGTAGGGATGCATCGGAAGACTTACCACGGGATCAGCGGCGGCTTCTCCCTTCGCCGCGGGAATGTCTTTTCGCTGGACCCCGTGCTGTGGATCAAACCCGCGTATCGAGAGATGCAAGCGGGTTCGCGTCGTGGGAAAGGGAGGGCCACGCCTGCAGAATTGTCCATGTGCGCATTCTCCGTGACGAATGCCGCTTGGCAGTTTCACGTCTCCGGTTCGCAGATAATACCTGCTTTGGAGACGATCACCGTATCGTCCGGCATTAAGGCAACGAGAGTCTCTGGCGAGGAATCAAAGCTAGCTAGCCGACCTACCGGAGGAATCATGTGCGGCATTCTGACCATCTTGAACATCGATCCCGCCCGTTCCAATCCCAGTGAGCTCAGGGAGCAGGCCCTCGCCATGGCGAAGAAGATCCGCCACCGTGGTCCCGATTGGAGTGGCATCTACGCTTGCAACCGGGCCATCCTCGTGCATGAACGCCTTTCCATTGTGGACGTGGAGCACGGAGCCCAGCCGCTGATCGACACCATGAACGGCAATGTGTTGGCGGTGAACGGCGAGATATACAACCACAAGGAACTGCGCCAGCGGCTCCGGGAATCCCACGACTTCCAGACCAACTCAGACTGTGAGCCCATTCTTTACCTCTATGACGAGTTCGCTCCAAAGGACTTCCTGAACCGGATGAACGGCATCTTCGCCTTTGTCCTATACGATCCCAAACGGGACTCCTTCCTCATCGCTCGGGATCCCATCGGCGTGGTCTCCCTCTATGTAGGCTGGGACCATCAGGAGAACATGTACGTCGCCTCTGAGATGAAAGCCTTGGTGGGCCACTGCGAGCGGATCCGGGAATTCCCGGCGGGCCACTACTTCCTGGGCCACGAGGCCGATAAGGGTTTCCAGAAATACTACGAACCCAAGTGGGCTGAACCCGGATTCTACCCCACCACACCCTACGATCCTGCGGTCCTGCGGAACGCCCTTGAGAGCGCCGTCAAGCGCCAGCTCATGTGCGATGTGCCTTACGGCCTCCTGATCTCCGGTGGTGTTGATAGCAGCGTCATCGCTGCCATCGTCGCCAAGTACAGCCAAGGGCGAGTGGAGGAGGACTCCCAGGCGCCTTCCTGGTGGCCCCGGATGCACAGTTTCTCCGTGGGACTCAAGGGCGCGCCTGACTTTGCCCCCGCCCGCAAAGTAGCCGATTACATAGGTTCGGTCCACCATGAGATCACCTTCACGGTGCAAGAGGGGCTGGATGCCCTCTCCGATGTGATCTACCACTTGGAGACCTTTGATATTACGACGGTGCGGGCTTCCACACCAATGTACCTCATGATGCGCAAGATCCACTCCTTCGGTATTAAGATGGTTCTTTCCGGCGAAGGGGCCGACGAGATCTTCGGCGGCTACCTCTACTTCCACAAGGCTCCCAATGGTCGGGAGCTGCACGATGAGACGGTTCGCAAAATTCAGAAGTTGCATCTCTACGACTGTCTCCGGGCCAACAAGACCAGCGCTGCCTGGGGCGTAGAGGCCCGGGTTCCCTTCCTGGACCGGGAGTTCCTGGATGTGGCCATGATGATAGATCCCGACGTCAAGCTTCCCCGCAATGCGGACTATCCGCGCCCCATCGAGAAGTATCCCCTTCGCAAGGCCTTCGACGGCTACATCCCCAACGAGGTGCTCTGGCGGCAGAAGGAGCAGTTCTCTGATGGTGTGGGCTATTCCTGGATCGATTCCCTCAAGGCCACCGCCGAGAAGGCGATTTCAGATGGGATGATGCGGGGTGCCGCAGAGCGCTTCCCGGTGAAGACCCCTGAGACCAAGGAGGCCTACCTCTACCGTCAGATCTTCGAACAGCACTTCCCTAGCGCCACCGCCATCAATTGTGTGCCCCATGAGAAGAGCGTGGCTTGTAGTACCCCAACGGCCCTGGCTTGGGATGAGTCCTTCCAGAAGATGGTGGATCCCTCCGGTCGCGCCGTGGCCGGGGTTCATGACGAAGCTTATTAATTTTAGATTTTAGGCACCTTTGGGCTTGATCAAGAAGCCAGGGCGCGGAGGAAGTAGGGGCAAGACACCTCAGCTTCTCTTCGCGCCCTGGCTTCTTGATTTCTTGATTTGGCGCGCGGTCGCCTCAGGTTTCGGCCAGCGTCATGTTGCGCAACTTCCGCAATTGTCAGACGTGAGATCGCCATCGAGGCTGGTCTGCTGGGAAAGTTGAAGAGCTGGAAAAACAGGCAAGAGATTCATCTTCGGGACGGCCAACGACCAGCCTGGGCCTGTAAGCGCACCGCTAAGAGAGCCGGCCTGTTCTGTGGGGTTATTCGTGCGCGGGTCTCGCGATTGGCCCGTTGTGAGTCACATTCATCAAAAGCTCGGCAACCAAGTGGAGAGTAGCTGCTTCCAAGTGAATTGTGCTCTGTCCTGGCGCTGGATCCCAGTCAGTTCGAGGCTCCGAATAGTAATCGCTGAAGGAGCGTTGAAATACCGCCATGTTCTACGTTCCTCTTTAGCAGAAGTTGTGGCTGATTCTGGGTCAGGACCACGACTCTTCGGTTGAAGCAATCGTGCGGCGTCGTAGTGAGTGAGTTCAATAAAGGTTCAATAGGGAGTTCAACTATGAATGGCAAGAGCCCGTTCTTACGTCGTAGGAACAATCGCCGTTTAACGTCTTCCGGAGTGTTGCTGGCTCTGCTGCTGACATTGTTGGTGCTAGCGTTACCAGTGCACGCCGGCGCACAGAACTTCGGGACACTCCCCATCGGCCAGACGAGCGCCGCGACGGGGCAGACCCTAACCTTTTCCAGCGCTGGAACCGTTGGCAGCATAGTAGCGCTGACGCAGGGCGCCCAAGGTTTGGATTTCGCTGCTAGCGGAGGCACCTGCGCTGTGGGCACGCCCTACAGCGTCGGCAATACCTGCACGGTGAACGTGACCTTTAAGCCCACGTTAGCGGGCCTTCGTAATGGGGCCGTAGTTCTGCTGGATAGCTCCGGAAACCCCCTCGCCACGGCTTACGTCCACGGCATCGGCACGGGGCCGCAGGTGAGCTTCCTGCCCGGCAGCCAAATTCCCTTGGGCTCCAATATCAGTACTCCCTTCGGCGTGGCGGTGGACGGGAGCGGCAACGTCTTCGTCGCCAATGGCAATATTGCTCAGGTGCAAGAGATCCTGGCGACAGGCGGCTACACCACGGTCAACACATTGGCCCCCCAGTTCGGCAGCCCCGCGGGTTTGGCGCTGGACGGAGCCGGCAACGTCTTCGTCGGCGATTACCACAATAATGCGGTGTACGAGATACTAGCGCCGAACTACACCACGGTCAAAACCTTGGCACCCACCTTCAACTTCAAGAACCCCCTCGGCGTGCCGGTAACTGGATTCAACGAGCCCTTCGGGGTGGCGGTGGACGGAAGCGGGAACGTCTTCGTCGCCGATCAACAAAACCATGTGGTGGAAGAGATTCTGGCGCCAAACTACACCACGATCAATGGCTACTATTTGGACAACGACACTGATTACAACGTCTACACTCCCGTATGGGTTGCGGTGGACGGAAGCGGGAACATCTTCGTCGGCGATAGTTCGCAAGGTTCGGTGGATGAGATGACGGCGGCCAGCAACTACGCCGATTCCAACACCTTGATCAGCCCCCCCTTCACGCATGAAACGGGCGTAGCGGTGGACGGGAATGGGAACGTCTTCATCGCCGATGCCGATAACGACTCGGTAGAAGAACTTCTGGCGGCGGGCGGCTACACCGCACCCCCGGTTATCTACCCCTTGAGCAGCAGCTTCACAAAACCCGAAGGCATTGCGGTGGACGGGAAGGGGAACGTCTTCGTTACCGATTGGAGCAACAACCTTGTGGCAAAGCTGGATTATGCGGATGCACCGACCCTGACGTTTACGACGCCGACACCCGTTGGATCGACGGACGGACCGCAGACAGTAACGGTCCAGAACATCGGAAACGCGGCGCTGACCTTCCAGCCCTTCGTTGCCGGCAATTGGCTTGACGCAAAGCTGACTTCCTCAGGCTCAATGGATTGCACCACGACGTTGAGCAATTTGCAGTTGCCGTCAGGAGCATCCTGCACACTCGGCATCGAGTTTGCGCCTGCGCAGTCGGGCCCTGTGAGCGGGTATGTCAACGTCGTGGACAACGCGCTGAACGCGGGTCCGCCGAATTACGCTACGCAGCAAATCACGGTGCTGGGCACTCAGAGCACTCAGAGCACGCAGACAATTAGCTTTGCAAATCCGGGACCCCAGACTTACGGTACTCCGCTGACGTTGGCTGCAGCGGCGTCTTCCGGGCTCCCGGTAAGCTACTCGGTGATCTCCGGTCCTGCCACACTGAGCGGCAGTACGGTAACGTTTACCGGTGTTGGATTAGTAGAGATCCAAGCCAGTCAAGCCGGTAACGCCCAGTATTCTGCCGCCACTCCGGTCAGCGAGACCTTCACGGTAAACCAGGCGACGCCGCAGATCACTTGGGCGACTCCTGCGACAATCACCTACGGCACGCCGCTTAGCGCGACACAGTTGAACGCTACGGCCTCGGTTCCCGGCAAGTTTGTTTACAATCCAACATCGGGCACGGTGCTCGCCGTTGGCACGCAGACTCTGTCTGTAACCTTTACTCCAACCGACACGACCGACTACACCACGGCGACCAAGACGGTTTCGCTGACGGTGAGCCAAGGAACGTCGACCGGGTCCGGCGCTTTGCTCTTCGTTCCCATGACTCCCTGCCGCCTGGTGGATACAAGGAATGCGACAGGTCCGTTCGGCGGCCCATCAATCGCCGGAGGGTCTTCGCGAAGCTTTGTGATTCCGAACAGTGCTTGCACTGTTCCCTCCACGGCATCAGCCTACTCCCTCAACGTCACGGTTGTTCCGCATGCAGGATTGGGATATCTGACGGTGTGGCCCA